>Ga0209476_10000028_pt1 | contig 109954 bp, 99 predicted proteins | sample KloWWTrecipitate_FD_187179 | JGI IMG/M metagenome (GOLD analysis project Ga0209476, IMG submission 187179) | Active sludge microbial communities from Klosterneuburg, Austria, studying microevolution and ecology of nitrifiers - Klosterneuburg... | ecosystem: Engineered > WWTP > Aerobic digester... | reverse complement strand
AATTGTGTCAAGCTCAAAATAGCCAGAAATGAATTTTAATTGAGAACCAAGAAGTCGAATGTTCGGAATCTATGAAGAAAATGCAACCGTAACGAATCTACTTGGAATTGATATAGAGTTAGACCAACTAAGGCTTTCAGAACTAGTTCCAAGCGATTACAAAAATTGGAGAGAGTCGGACTACGGGCCAGACCAAAATGGGGTCGGAGGTCAGCGACGGGGCTATTGGAAATGTTTTGACGTGCGCCAGCGGCACAAATTCCGGCATATCGAAGCTCTGAGTGGAGGGATTCCGTCCCTTGTTGAACAAACGAAAGGTAAGGTCGTGTTGGTGTTCGTCTCGGCTATAATTCAGAAAAAACCGGAGGTGTCGACAAGGATCGATCCTGGACCTCGTGGATGTCCACGTCTTCGCGAGCCCGATTGGCATCAATGTTCTCATTATCGGTGCCAGCCAGATACCCTTAACTAGCAGAACCAAGGAGTTTACAAATCCCGGATGACGTCCGAAAGGAACTTGCGGTATTTACGGCAACGAGGATCAGTGATGTACTTAGTGCTGCACTCGAACCTGTTCCATCTGAAACCGTCGATCCGACATACGTATTACCGCAAAAGGATACGGGAAAGGAAAGTGCTAAAGATCATATGACCGAAGCCCCGAAGTAGGTACGATTTGATCAATTGCGGGCTTGACCTAGCGGTCACCGGAACTGAGCATCCATCGTGTTTGTATCGATGGGTCAAGTTTTACGGCTCGTTGGAAGTTTTCTTTGGCGATCTCATTCATCCCGGTCTTTTGAAGCCGTAACCCTAGCATAAAGTGAAATCGGGCGTCGGCCGGTACATACTGGCTGGCGCTTTTCCTATACGCCGCCGCCGCATCCGGCTGTCCCATCGACTCGGCCGCCCCCGCCAAAAAACTGTTTGCCAACACAAGTCGTGGATTATTTTTTACAGCGTCATTCCACGTAGCGATCGCATCCTCTTTGCGTCCGAGTTGCCATAATGACTCGCCCTTTTCCTCGCGTGCCGCGGCCAGATCGGGTCGCTCTTCGAGGGCTTTATCGAGGCTGATCATCGCCTCGTCAAAGCGTCCAAGACGATTCAGGATCGCACCGCGATAATAGAGGCTCAGTGCCCTACCCTGCCCCGTTTGCCGTTCGGCCGCCGTGGCCAAGTGAACAATGGCCTGCTCAGGGTTGCCCGAAAGGTACTCAAACCAAGCCAGTTTCGGGGCGGCATCGATGTTGGTAAATAGTCCGGCATTTGCGGCTTTGTCGAAATGATCTTTTCCTTCAGATATGCTCTTACGATCGGCCACACTCAACCACGGGTCCGGATTTGACCGAGCAAGTGCGAGTTCGTCAGGTATTTGCAGACTCTGAAATGCCATTGCACCCGCACGCTCGTTGTAACGTATCCAACCGCTGTGGACGTTCAGCCCGATCCAGATGAAAGAAAATAATAGAAACGTCCAGCCCGCGGTCTTGATCATTCCGGATGATTTTAAGCTATATCTGTAAAACGACAGGTCATCGACCGTCAAAAGCCGCCAAGTACGCATTGCAACAAATGTGGTGACTGCAGCGATGCCGAGTGCCATAAGCATCGGAACCAACTGGTAAACGTCCCAAACTGCCATAAAACTCGCAAAGAAAACGACGGCGGCGACGATCTCTTCCGGCCAGGTCAGCGAAAAGTTTTTCTTAACCGATTTTGCGATCGCAGTCGCAGGCTTTCCAAATCCAAAATAGAGTGCATCATTTGGACAAACGCTAACGCAATCCAGACACTTCATACAACCGGCATCGACGACCATTCCGAATTCGGCGACTTCAGCGTGGACTAATACATTTGATGTGCAGACCGCCGTGCAATGTCCGCATTGATTACAGTCATCGGTCACGCGGATCCTGCCCGGAGCGACCTTGTCGGCAAGGCTGAAAAATCCTCCGTATGGACACACATAAGTGCAAAAGCCCTTCGATCCGAGAAAATATACGGTCATAAAACCGCAGATAAAAAGGAATGGTATCGCGACCGCGATCGGCGGAAATGTGCTCCAAAACTCAGTCGTAATAAGGTGATTTGTAAACTGGGGGATCACCGGGCCGGTTTCGGGTGCCAAGAAAAGTCGGCTGAAGGTCGGCCACACGAACATATAGAGTGCGACCGCAAGCGGCACAAAAACTAACAGTCTCGACCGAAACGGACGTGGCGTAAACCCGATCTTTTTCAAAAGCCACGCACATAGATCCTGAAGTGCGAGGATATGACATCCCCAACCGCAGACGAACCGCCCAAATATCAATGTCGCTAATATCGCCAGTACGAAGAAGATAAACCCGGCATTTATCGTTCCCTGCTGGAGCGTGTACATCGATTCCGACGGCTCGATCGGCGAAAGGGTTCGACCCATTATGAGCCATTGAATGATATGAAGGGCGATAAGGAGATTGACGCCGATCAGAACTGCGGCCCGCCATCGACTCGTAGTCGACGCCCTGATCTTGCCGGGCTTTTTTCCCGATTCCTTAAGAATTGGGAGTTCGACCGATCTTTTTTTTGATGATTTCTTATCCTCGCAACCGCTTTTCATACAAAAATTACGGACAATTCGGGCGCGTCCGGCCACAGGCGACAATACTTAAGACTTGATTAAAACACCTAAAAGATGTAAAAGAAAAGGCAACATCTACTCAACAGTCTCAACTTTTATCGTTTTTCGCTCGTAGGACAGCGTACTTAGCTAGGAAATAAATTTATGTTGAAAATAGTTCTGATCGCATTGCTCCCGTTACTAGTCCTGTTTAGTTACGGCACAAATAAAATGCTCACCGGTAGCGGTGAGAAGCCGCGTTCGGTTGACACCGGCACACTCGAAAAGATGATCGTTTCTAATGGAAGCGCCACGATCGACCTTGATATGAGCCGCCTTGCAAGTTCGGGTAAAGGGGCAAAAGCTCCGCGAATAAACTCACTTAGTTTTGACCTCGAGCACGATACATATTTCACCGTTATCGTTTTTAACGGCGAACTTCGCGGACCGCTACCAAGTAGTATACCGATCATACCGCAACGGGCAGCGGCATTGCCGGGCAAGCTTAACAGTTCATATAGGCAACTGGTCGTGGAAAACACCTTTCCGGGCAGCCCCTATGAATACGTTATTCGCGATGCTAAGACCGGCTATGTTTTCTTCAACGTCGAGGGTCACGAGTACGAGTATGACGCAAACCAACGCCTTCTGAATATCCGCGGTGGCCGTGTCCTATTGTCCAACGAGTACGCTAAAGAACTTGGCCGGCCGGCCGATACGGGAACGATCATCGGTGAGATCAATATCTCGGCGACATTGCGTCCGATCGAGGTTTCAGAGGTTGTTAATGGCGAAGTTGCAAGCGAAGTTTTGCCCGCAGACCCGCTAAGCGGCACGACGCCCGGGCCCGATGTGATCGTGGGTGATCTTAACGGCCTTGCCCAGTTTGGTTCAGCCAGCGGCACTCAAGTTGGTCTTGCAGTTGGGACTGACTCGTGCAACGCCGGGACTGTTAATCTGCATTGGTTTGCGATGCCGGACAACGACCACCCTGTCATTCCGCAAAATATGTATCGTATGAGCGGTGGAGCGAGCAACAACGAGAGATTTGAGCAGATCGGACAGTCGCAGATGAAGCACGGCTTTACGGCTTTGACGCAAAATCTTTGCGGATTTGGCTGTAACGGCGTCGGCGGGGCCAACCTCGGCTCCGGATGTTCTGATCCTTATACCGCGAGCCTCAACTCAGGCCCGAGTCTTGGTTCGAGAGCCTGGGTAAATCCTTTCACGGGCTTTTTCCCGCGGGGTGATTCGGCAACGCCTTCCAACAGTCACACTGGGCACACCCACACAGGGCCGTCGCACCGCATCCTGACCGAGATCAGTGACCTCAGCACGGCATCAAACCCCGGAGCGACGTATTTTGCTGAAGCTCAATATATTACCAAGCACGAATACGATTGGTGCCAAGCTAATCCGACTCAGTGCAATATGTACAACAACGTCTCTTACAGACAGTACAACGTCTCCGGAACGGCTAGCCCATTTAGCTTTTCGCCCGTCGGTACAACCCAACGATCTAAGCGGGCGATCTCAGCCTGGACCGGAGCCACACTGGTTGAATTCATCCCCGCACCCGGTATTGACGGTGTCGGAGTTGTCGGCTACAAGGTCACCAATCCGTCACCAGGCGTATGGCATTACGAATATGCCGTTTACAATGAAAATCTAGACCGCGGTGTCCAATCTTTTAGTATTCCGATCGGGGGCGGCGTAACGCTTACTAATGTCGGATTCAAATCACCGCCCCAACATCCGGGATGGAGTGCTGATGGCACCGTTGGAAACACGGGCTACTCAAGCACGCCGTGGCTCGCCACACAGGCCGGAGGTTCTATTACTTGGGCGACGGAAACATTTGGTCAAAATCCGAACGCCAATGCTGTTCGTTGGGGAACACTCTACAATTTCCGTTTCGATTCCAATCGACCACCCGCAGACGCCAATGCAACGATCGAATTCTTCAAGACGGGATCACCCATCCAGGTAGCGGTCCAAGGACCCGGTGCAGTTGCGACAAACGCATCGATCTCAGGACGCGTTGTAAATCAGAATGGTACGGGCGTCAGAAACGCGATCGTCACGCTCGTTGATTCGGGCCCAAGTGCTCGCCGCACAGTAATAACCAATCCGTTTGGATATTACAGGTTCGATAATGTGCTGACAGGTTCGACGTACACCGTTTCGGTACTTTCGAAGTTGTTTACCTTCAACTCACAGAACGTCCAGCCGTCCGGCGACCTGACTAACGTTGATTTCACAGCATTACCCTAGCGGCAATATTGCCAATAGTTGAAACTGTAAGGCGGTCTTCGGGCCGCCTTTTTTTGTCTGCGTGACGCTCACCAGTACCGCCTGCGAGCCTGATCGGAAATTGTATTGATAAAAAAACCATAAATAACCATCTTTACAGTAGAAAAATGGCTTTGAATGGGTGTATGCTTAGTGGTTAGACGTTTTGGCCAACGGTAGCCACATATGCAATCGGGAAACACGGTTTTCGGGTAGGATTTTCACTCCGTTCGACACGATATCTAAAATTAAATTTTTGCTCGGGTTTTATATTTAAAATGGCATTTAAGTCTTTATTTAGTTTGTTTTCGAGCGACCTTGCGATCGACCTTGGGACCGCGAACACGCTCGTATACGCGAAGGGCCGTGGAATCGTCGTTAGCGAACCTTCCATCGTCGCGATCAATAAAATTACTAACCAAGTCGAAGCGGTCGGTCGCGATGCGAAAGAAATGTTAGGCCGCACTCCGGGCAACATCGTCGCGATCCGTCCGATGAAGGACGGTGTTATCGCCAACTTTGAGGTTACGGAAAAGATGCTGCAGCATTTTATCCGCAAGGCTCACAACGGCAAATCTTGGGTTCGTCCCCGCGTCGTCATCGGCATTCCGTCGGAGATCACGCAAGTCGAACGTCGCGCGGTCGAAGATTCGGCCTATCGAGCAAAGGCATCTGAGGTGTACTTGGTCGAAGAGGCGATGGCCGCGGCGATCGGCGCCGGATTGCCCATCACCGAACCACACGGCAATATGGTCGTTGATATCGGCGGTGGCACTACGGATATCGCCGTGATCTCGCTTTCGGGTATCGTTTACTCGCGTGCCGTTCGGGTGGCAGGTAACGAAATGGACGAGTCGATCACCCAGTACATCAAACGAAAGTACAATCTGCTGATCGGCGAACGTACGGCCGAGGCGATCAAGATCGCTCTCGGAAGCGCCTTTCCGCTCGAAGAACCGCTCTCGATGGACGTCCGCGGACGAAATCTTATTGAGGGCATCCCCAAGACCATCACGATGACCGACGAAGAGATCCGCGAGGCACTTTCGGATTCGGTTTCGACCATTATCAACGCGGTCCGCGTCGCACTCGAACGGACTCCACCTGAGCTCTCGGCCGATATCGTTGAACGTGGTATCGTTCTGACCGGCGGCGGAGCCTTGCTCAAGAATTTGGACAAACGCCTAATGATCGAAACCGGTTTGCCGGTGGTGATCGCAGACGATCCACTTTCGTCGGTCGTTCTGGGTACCGGCAAGATGCTTTCGGACTTCGAACTCCTGAAACGCGTCAAATGGGATAATTCGTTAATGACCGGCAGCTAGACATAACCGTTATTTGTGAATGATGAGGGATGAATTTGTCGCGTTGATATTTTTCATCCCTCATCGCCCTTCTACTCGTCCCTGATCCGAAATGGTTGAGCGAAGTCAAAAAGAAGTATGGCGATTGACACCCTGGCTGATGATCGCACTTTTGCTCCTGAACTTTATCCTTATGGCGTTTGACGCCAAAGAGATAACAACGGGACAGCGCGTCGTTCGTACCTGGACTCAAACCGCAGCGGATTTCGTCCAATCGCCGGTCACCACCGTCAGTTCGTCGATCTCAAACTACTTTATATCGATCTCCTCGCTCAGATCGGCCCAATCAGAGAATGATCTGTTGAAACAGCGCGTTCAGGAACTCGAGGTCGAGGTCAAACAAAAATCGGATCTTTCATCTGAGAACGAACGATTAAAATCGCTGCTGCAGCTTAAAGAAACAAGTAAATACAAGGTGCTCACTGCTAGGATCATCGGTCGTGACCCTTCAGTCTGGTTTGATTCTTCGATCATCAACCGTGGCAGCCTCGACGGCGTAATGCTGAATATGGCGGTGGTGACCGACGGCGGACTGGTCGGACGCGTCACGGCGGTCGGGCCGTTGACATCACAGGTCGATCTGATCACCTACAACAAGACCGGCGTCGGCGGTATTATTGGTGAGGTTGGAACTTCAAGTGCTCTCGGTGTGGTTAGCGGTACGAGTAAAAAAGATCTGCTTGAAATGAAATTTGTTCCCGGCAGTGTCGAAGTGCAGGTCGGACAACCGGTTTTCACGACGGGTCAAGACGGGATCTTTCCGCCGGGGTTGAAGATCGGCGAAATAATCAGCGTCGTTACGGGGTCAGCCACGACGCCGCACCAGATCCAGATCCAACCGGCCGCCAAACTAAATTCAATGCAGGAAGTGGGAGTTTTGCTTTACGAAGCCCCGCAGAAACCGGAATTTGAGCAGAAATTGCCAAATGCCGTGAAGAAGAAATAGGACCGAACGATAGATGGAAGGCGTAAAACTCACGATCGCACTGATCATCGCTATATTGTTGCAGTGGACACTGCGCAATGTGGCCGAGCCGATGGCGTTTGTCAATTTTCCGCTTATCATAGTCGTTTACGCCGCACTTCAACGAAATTCGATCCGCGCGATCCTTTTTGGGACCATCTCCGGTATCACGGTTGACGCCCTAAGCGGTGGACTACTCGGCGCCAACGGATTTACCCAGACCATCGTGGCATTTGCCGTTTCCGAGATCGCCCGCAGGGTCTATTTGGACAACCTTATTTTGCGGATTCCCGTCATAGCCGGTGCGTGCTTACTGAATTCGTTTATCTACTATTGGCTACACCGACTGTTCGGCCAGACGCCGGCAGGAGACCCGATCGTGACGGGTGCTTACACGTTTATCGGCACTACTATTGCGGGCACTGTGATCTATCTTTTACTTGAGGCAATGTCGGGCGACAAGATCCGGCGGCGAAAGACGGATGTGTTCAAACAGCGGCGCCAGACGCGGCGGCGAAATCCGATCCGATTGAACAAATAGTACTTAAAGTTTCGAGGCTGTACAATGAAACTCAACGACCACGTTCAGAATTTGGGGGCAAGGGTCTTTACGATCCAGGTGGTGGCATTCGTGCTATTGATATTGCTTGGCGCACGACTGTACTATCTCCAGATCGTGAAGGGCGATTACTATAGCGAACGCGCCGAGAATCAACGCATTCGTCTGATACCCATACCGGCACCGCGTGGAGCAGTATTTGACCGCAACGGCAAATTATTGGTCGACTCTCGACCAACTTACAATGTCGTCCTCTCTAATGAACCGCTCAAAACCATCAATGTCAATGATCGCGTCGACGACTATTCAAGAGGTCTCGCCCTGGACCGTCAGTTCGTTGTTGAACGGCTCAATTTGATCAAAAAGCAGAACGAATTTGAGGCGATGGTCTTGAAGGAGAATGTCGGGATCCAGGATATTGCCTGGGTTGAGTCGCATTCGCTTGAGTTTCCCGAGCTTCGGATCGAACTTCAACCGCAAAGGCATTATCCGCTTGGGACATCTCTCGCCCACGTACTTGGCTACGTCGGCGAGATCAGTCCAAAACAACTGGAAGACCCTGACATACGAGAAAAGGGCTTCCGGCCTGGCGATATCATCGGCAAAGGTGGCCTTGAGCAATACTATGATGAGTTTCTGCGTGGAAAGCCGGGTTACCGTAAGGTCATAGTCGATAGTCGCGGTCGAGTCCAGGCGGAGGTCGAAAAAGTTGAACCGCAGTCCGGCCAGGATCTTATCACAACGATCGACTACGACCTTCAACTTGCGGCCGAAACGGAATTAGCAAATTCCTCGACCAAACGCGGCACCATAATCGCGATGGATCCAAATACCGGAGCTATTTTGGCGATGGCATCGGCTCCGTCATTTGATCCTAACGTTTTTGTTCAAGGCAGTTCGACACCGGAGGGACGCAAGCAGATCGCCGCTTACTGGCAGGACGAAAGCCGACCACTCTATAATCGTGCGATCCAAGGCCGATATCCGCCGGGCTCTACCTGGAAAATACCCGAGTCAATGGGAGCTCTGATGCAAGGCGTCATCACGCCAACGCATTCCAATTTGGCTTGTGGCGGCGGAATAATGGTCGGCACCAAATTTACACGCTGTATGGGCAGTCACGGGTCGCCACCGCTTAGTTATGCGATCACGAAATCGTGCGATGGTTACTACTATCGCCTAGGCCTGAAGATGGGTGTCGACGGCCTGATAAATATGATCGAAACCTTTGGCTATGACAAGCGTTCGGGCGTCGATCTGCCCAACGAAAAGGTTCCGCAAACACCCAAAACGTGGATGCCCTACATCCTCAAACACGAGGGCAAGTGGAGTGACATCCGGACCGTCTATGCGTCGATCGGACAAGACACGGTAGTCGTAACGCCGATCTCAATGCTGCGTGCTGTCGCCAGTGTCGGTATGCACGGAAAGATGTACACGCCGCATTTTCTGCAGGAGTTCAGAGCGATCGGCCCCGTAGGGGAAGAAGGCGATTCAACCTTTTTGCCGGGTCGGCCGAGCTTCGGATTTCTACACCCCGAGCCGAAGATCATACCGATGACTGACGACCAGTACGACGTAGTAGTTAAGGGAATGTGGGGCGTCGTCAATGGCGGTGGTACCGCCGGATCGATCCGCATCGCTGGATTTGATATAGCCGGTAAGACCGGTACGGCGCAGGTTGCGGAGGTCGGTAAGGACAGTGGTAAAAATAAGGATCACGCCTGGTTTGTAAGTTTTGCCCCGGCGTTCAAGCCTGAGATCGCAGTCATAGCACTGATCGAAAACTCAGGTTTCGGCGGCTCGAATGCGGCACCCGCCGTTCGGGCCATATATAGCGCATATCTTGCAAAAAAGGGTACTCCGAGACCCGAAGGCCAGGAGGTCTCAACCCGTTAATCTATGGTCGCAATCCTCGAAAAACGTGACCTCCGGGACCTTGACTGGCAAACGGCCGTATTGGCTATAATGATCGCCTGCTTTGGCGTTTGGCAGATCCACAACGCTACGCCCACAGAGAATATTTGGTCAAAACAGATCTATGGCATCGGTATAGCATTGGTCGCGTTTGGAGTTGTCGCATTCACGGATTACCGACGACTGATCGATTCTGCTCCGGTATTTTACGTTGGCGGACTTTTACTGCTTTTACTCGTGCTGACGCCGCTCGGTGTTCAGGTTAACGGACAAAAAGCATGGCTGCGTATAGTCGGTTTGCAGTTTCAGCCATCCGAATTCGTTAAAATACCAACTGTCTTGATGCTCGCCAAATATTTTGGCGGTAGAAAGTCGACGGTTCTGACGTTCAAGGAAATGATGATCGGCGGGCTTATTTTTGCCGGCCCTGTGGGTTTGATCATGCTCGAACCGGATGCGGGTCAGGCGATCACGTATTTCCCGATCCTTGCCGCGATGTTCTTCCTCTCCGGTATCAAGCTTAGATTCGTGGTGCTGGCAATTGTCGGCGTTGCGATCTTTGTGCCCGCGGCGTATATCGGCGGTGTAAAATCCGGAATGATAAAAAAATATCAACAAGAGCGTATTAATGCGATCATCGACCCGGATAGCGTAGATCCGCGAGGTTATGGGTACCACACGATCCAATCGACGATCACTGTGGGCAAGGGCGGGCTCTCGGGCATTAAGGGTGAAACCGAGACGTCGCAGAGCGTTCTGAAGTTTTTGCCCGAGCCTCAGACAGATTTTATTTTCGCAGTCACGGCTGAGAATACCGGCTTTATCGGTTGCGTTTCACTGCTCCTTGCTTATGCACTTTTACTTTCGCGAATGATCGCAGGTGCACGGCAGTCTTCCGATAGAGCGGGAATGCTTGTTATAATGTCGATCGTCTGTGGAATGGTATTTCAGATATTTATGAATGTCGGAATGGCCTTGGGTGTCCTACCTGTCATTGGGGTTCCACTACCGCTTATGAGTGCGGGGCTTTCGGCTATCCTTTCGACCTTTGTTGCTATCGGATTTGTCGTTAGTGTTAAGTTGCGTCGATTCGTGAATTAGGAGAAGTAGTTGTATGGCGAGAGAATTGAGAAAATTAGGCACGACCGAGGTCGCCGCGAGTGGTGCAAAACGCAGCGGGATGGCGACGATCGGATTATTTCTTACGGCGGTGATCCTTGCGTTGTCTGCCGGAGCACTGACCGGAGTTTTGGCGTCGTACTACCTTAATAATTCGCGCTACTCGGTCGAGGTTTCGGCTCTTGCAACATATCGGCCGCCGCAGGTCACCACGATCTACGCTGACGACGGTGAGACCGTTCTGGCCGAGTTCGCACTCGAAAAGCGCATTCCGATCAAGATACAGGACGTGCCGGACAAGGTAACTGACGCATTGCTCGCGATCGAGGACTACCGCTTTCGCGACCATATAGGGATCGACCCGTACCGCATCCTCGGTGCCGTTTTCAAGAACATCACTACCGGCAAGACCGAGGGCGCATCGACCATCACACAGCAGTTGGCCAAGAATCTATTTCTCTATAAAGATCAGACCTACACGCGAAAGGTCAATGAGTGGGCGGTCGCACTGCAGATCGAACGGCTATATACCAAGGATCAGATCCTCGAGATGTATATGAATTACGTCTTTCTGGGGGCCGGAGCATACGGTTTTGAAGCCGGTTCGCGCACTTACTTTGGCAAGGGTGTAAAGGATCTCAGTCTCGAAGAAGCGGCACTTCTGGCAGCCATTCCAAAGTCACCCGAGTATTCGCCGACCCGAAACAAAGAAAAGGCAAGAATTCGCCGCGACATTGTGCTTGATCAAATGGCCAAGTACTTCCCCGACCGATATTCGGCGGCCGATGTCGCTGCCGCAAAAGCAAAAGACATTAAGCTCGCCGACACTGCGTATTACCAGTCTCAGCCCAAATCCACGGCTTGGGATTATCCGGTCGAAGAAGTTCGCAAATATCTCGAAGAAAAGTACACGACCCGCGTTGCTCAGGGGGGCCTGAAGGTTTACACGACGGTCAATATCGAAGCCCAGAAGATCGCGACCCGATCGATCCGCGAGCGTCTCCGCGGTTATGACCGTGGACGAGCGTGGAGGTCTGACTATCAGAACATCCTGATCGACGAGAACGATCAGCCGTTGACCGACGAAAAAGATATCGACAAGATGCTTTCTACCTTCAAGCACGCCGATTGGTACGGCGACGAGTACGAAGAAGGCGAATACATCAAGGGCCTTGTGATGAAGGCCAATCCGGGTGCTGACGAGGTCGGAGTACGATTTGGCCGCTACAAGGCAGTTGTCCGTCCGGGCAATATGGGCCGCAGCGGACGACGGCCCAAGGACGAACTCAAACCCGGCTTTCTGGCAGAGTTTCTAGTCAAAAAGGTCGACCGAACAAATCAGGTTCTCGAGGTCGAACTCCAGCAGGTGCCCGAGGTTCAGGCGGCACTGACCTGTATCAACTCGCACAATGGCGAGATCGTCGCAATGGTCGGCGGATACGATTACCACACTAACCGGTTCAATAACGCCACGCAGGGATTGCGTCAGACGGGATCGGCGTACAAGCCGTTTATTTACACTGCTGCCGTCGAAGACGGTATGACGCCCGATATGATCGTCAGCGGAGCACCGATCAAGCGTGGCGGATGGACACCGCATAATTACGACGGCAGTCTCAGCCACGGTAATGTTCCGATGAAGATCGCGCTTGCCAAGTCGTACAATATTGCTGCGGTCCACCTGCTCGAACAGGTCGGCATCCAGGCCGGAGCACAGATGGTGCGTCGATTTGGCATCAGCAATCCGATGGCTCCGAGTTTGCCGTCGGCACTGGGAGCAAGTGAGGCATCGCTGCTCGAAATGACCGCCGCGTATTCGGTGTTTCCAAATAAAGGCGTCCGAATGGCTCCGCATCTGATCCGAAAGGTCTATAGCCGCGACGGTAGCCTACTCGAACAATACGAAAACCAGAGCACAAAGGTCACCAGCGAATATGTGGCACTGACGATGGTCCAGATGATGCGCGGCGTGACCGCGGGCGGCGGAACGGCCTCGGGTGCGAGTGCGGGCGGAGCCCAACTCGCCGGCAAGACCGGCACGGTCAATGATCACACCGACGTCTGGTTTATCGGCTACACGCCGACCTACGTGACCGGCATTTGGATGGGCAATCCGCTCCGAAAGGAATCGCTTGGCGGAGGTATGACCGGTGGTCACGGAGCGGTGCCGTACTTCAATGCCTTTATGATCCCGTTTATGAAGGACAAGCCGCGTGACTCGTTCCCGGGCGTGCCGCCGATGCCCAACGACATCAAGGCTCTTGCCGAACGCAATAAACGCGAAGAGCTCGAAAAACTCGAGGACGCGGATCTTGCGGGTAAAAAGACCGGCATCGTCTTTACGCCGGGCGTAAAATTACCTGACGAACCCGGAATGACGCCGGCCGATAAGGTCGGCGGTGAAAAACCGGGCGAGGATACCAAGGGCGACAAGCCTGCGACCACCACCGACCAACCGCCGGTGCAGCGTCGGCCGCCGGTCCAACCGCCGACCGTCAAACCCGATCCGCCATCGGACCGACCCGAAGGCACCAGACGGAAAGGCAAGAAGGGCGACGGTTAATGATCGTCAACAGGAAAGGGAGCGGATCGCCGCTCCCTTTTTTTGTCCGTTCTATTTCAGAAATTCGCCGAGATAGTACGGCAGCATCTTTCGCCACCACGGCCAGTCGTGTGCCACATCGTGCCCCCAAAGCTCAAGGCGGTGCGGTATTCCCTTTGAATAGAGCACACGCGACAGATCACGGCTACGATCCGGCGCCTCATAATTGCCCTGCCCTGACACAATGACGATCGAATCAGCGTGGCGCAGACGCGGCAGGTGATAATCATCATTGAGATTCTTGAGGTACATCATCGGGTTATTAAAGTACACGTTGTCGTCGTAGTAATGCTCAAGATAATTATAGATATCGTAGCTACCGCTCATCGCGATCGTGCCGCGAAAAGCATCAGAATGCTTAAAGTAAGTGTTGGCCGCGAGTAGCGCCCCGAGGCTCGCACCGGTGGTCAAAGGGCGTGCATCCGGCCCACACTCGTTTCGTATCAGCGGCAAGACTTCGTCTGTAATATAGCTATCGTAACGCGACAGCATCTCGACCTTCCACGCGGGATGCGATTCTTTATTGAGCAGGCTGTATTTATTGACCGAGTTGATCGAGTACGCCCTGATCAGTCCGGCGTCCAGAAAGTCCTTGATCGCATCGATCAGATGAAACCGCTCATATTCCAGATAGTCGGCCGCGGCCGTCGGAAACATCAGCAGCGGATAGCCTGCGTGTCCGTATGCCACAAGCGGCATATCCATATTCAAGTTTTGGCTGTACCAAGAGGTCGTTTCACGTCGCATAATTAATACCTAATATCTATTCCACAAACACCGAATAAGAGAGGTTAAAAGAAATCCGACAGTTCCGCAAGATGCGAGGCATCCATCGTTAGAACACCGCTCACGCCTGCCGCCGCACGGCACTCTCAGGCGGTGCAGCATCTGCCGTCGGGCTTATACCGAAAACATCCTGAAAATTTGCAACTATACGATCTTCGACCTCGGACATATCGATCTCGCGGCCGAGCAATTTGTCCATCGACGTGACCGGTTCGCCCTCGCAGGCGATGATCCAATTGTAATAGCTCAGGTCGGTATTCACGTTCAAGGCAAAGCCGTGGGTCGTCACCCATCGCTTGAGATGAACGCCGATCGCCGCAACTTTGCCGTCAACCGTATGCACGCCGGTCAGACCCTCGATGCGAAAGGCTTCGATGCCAAAATCGGCCATCGTCCGGATCAGCACTTCCTCGATGTCGCGAACATATTTATGAACGTCCTCGCGATCCGGTGAGAGGTTGACGATCGGATAGCCGACCAATTGCCCGATGCCGTGATACGTCGCCTTGCCGCCGCGGTTGATCTCAAAGACCTCGACACCCAGCTTTTTGAGTATCTCGGCCGTGGCCAGCACGCCGTCATTTTTCGAACGCCGCCCGAGTGTAAAGGTGTGCGGATGTTCGAGCAGCAGTAAATGATCCGGTTCGCGGCGGGCGATCACCTCGGTCTCGATCTCTTTTTGTAGTTCGAGCGACTCGGCGTAGCCAACGCGCCCGAGCCTTCTGACCTCTAAATACCGCTGATGCATTGCATCTATGATAAAATTTTCGAGGTCATTTGAACAGGAAGGAAGAATTATGAGGCATCTCCGAATTGTCGTTTTAGCGATCATCACTCTTGCGATATTTGCGGGAGCCGCCGATGCTCAGAAAAGATCGGTCAAAAAGCCGAACGCCAAAAAACCGCCGGCAAACAAAACCGTTCCGCCGCTCGATGTCCGTGCGGCCCGCGAAAAGGTCGATGTCCAACTCGCTAACGTGACACGGTTTGTTGACGTTCTCGGTCCGATCGCCCAGAGCATCGAGGACCTCGACGCCTCAGCCAAAACCAAGCGTCTGCCCAAGGCGACTCTCGACCAAAACGAAGCTAACAAGCAAAAGGTCATCATCGCGATCCGCAATTTGCGTGACGCCCTCACGACGCTCGAGTCTGAGTTTCGCACCAAGCCCTTGCTCGCAAAGTATCTGCCGAGCATCGAGGGCATCAGCGGCCTCGGGTCCCGCTCGGAGGACTCCGCGATCGCCGGCCGTTTCGTCGCCGCCAAAGACCCGCTGCGCGACGCCGCCCAAAAACTGACCGACACCCTTGCCGTTTTGCCCAGATAGATATGTCGGCCCGACGCGTCATACTGCCGGCGAGTGTCCCAAATTAGTTCAATTTAATTTGAAACAGTCGGCTTACACGTTTTGTAACGCTAAACCGTGCGTTTGCTGTGCGTTACGGGCAAAAAGTGTTTCAAATTAATTTCACGTTTTTGGCGAATTTGAAACAACTTAAGTACTTTGTTTAGCGACTTTAACCCCCGATTTTGTTTCAAATTAATTTTCATCCCCTCAGGCTTTTTGCAGAATGTGCTCGGAACTGCCGTAACCAATTTGTTTAGAGCAGTTACGGCATCTCGGGTGTTTCACAATACAATTCCATATATCCGGACAATCTGATTCATTCTGCTTCGACTATTCTGCATTCCGGATGCTCCGTTGTTGGTTGACCAAGGTGTCCCATGTCCCGACACCTCAGAGCGCGCAGCGTTTCATTGATGCTCGATTCGGAGTCGCACAACTCATTAGTTTTCAAAGATCAATTGACTGGTTAAATTGTATCACGAATTGCAGTGATACGTTACTGTCGCATAGATGCAACGTCACGAGAAGGCTTTATGCAAGTGCGGATGACGCGGATCTTACGGATCGATCTATAAAAGATGATCTTAAGATCCGCCCTTATCTGCGTCATCTGCGTTTAAGTTATTCGTTAAATCAAAAAGAGCCGCCGACCGCTCAGACGATCCCCGCGTTAGGGAACTCTTCGTTGATCTCTCCCGCCACTTGTCACCCGTCACCGTATCGCCCAAAATTGTATTGACACCAAAGCTCAACAGGTACAAAATGACGCTATCGTCGCCTCGCCAAACCCCACGGACGGCGAACGGACCAAAAGACATCACGCTTTCGCTCGATCGCATCGAAGTGGAAGGACTATGTCCGGAGAAGTTTAATGAAGAATCATAATAGTGAAATCGTGCTCCGTATCGCTGCATCGACACGGCAACCCGGATCGCTCACACGATGGGGCAGTATGAATCTAAATAGAGAATTGCACGATTGCAACTCTGACCCCCAATTTAAAACACATGGAAGAAAGTTCAGGAGAAGTACAAACAGAGAATCGCACTATCGCATGTTTGACCCCAAATCTTGTTCACGATCATGCACTGTGACCGGTAGCGTTACAAGGTCGGTGTAAACCCGAATTGCCTCATCCTGCCCCCGCGTTATCATCGCCAAACCCAAAATTACCACGCTCATGTATACGAACGGCAATCTGGCGGTGATGCGATGAAATCTCATGGCAAATCCTTTTTATTTCTTAGGTTTCTTAAATATTACCTCATTCCGCGATCTGACGGCGACATTTGGGATATTTACTTTCACCGTTATCTTCCGCCGCTCACCGTCTTTGCCGGATTCACTCGCGTAGTACCCCAACGTGTATGTTTGCCTAAGCTCGTTGGTTATTTTTGTGAACGTTTCCGAAAGGTCGGCAATGTCGTCAAAAATATAATGCCGTCCTCCGGTCTTTGCCGCCAACCCTTCCATATAACGTGTCGCAATTTCGACGGATTTGGCGAATTTCTTTGGATCTGTGAAAGGAGGATTGGGATAGTCTCTCATTTGGGCGGCGTAAATAATCGCTTCCTGTTCTTCAGCCGCTCTAATTGTGCTCTTAAAACTCGCGGAAAGGCCGGAATCATCATTTCCGTCACCAAAAATTATTAATGCCTTCCGTCCCTTCACCTTTTTTAATTTCTTTTGGGCAAATGCGACCGCGTCGTAGATAAGCGTTTGAGGATCGAATTGTTGATAGTGTATTCGAAAGTTTTTCTTCAAATCCTTTATCTTTGTCGCATCCAATATTGGATATACACGGTATGCGAAGCTGGCAGCTATTAATTGGTCGTCGGGCCGGAGCATATTCACAAATTCATTTACGGCTTTCGCCATTCCAGCAGTTTGCCCATAGGTTATGGAACTACTAGCATCCAACAAAAGCATTACGGTGATAGGCTCCTCAGTCGACGCAAAAAACTCATTCTTTTGCTTGATTCCATTCTCATAAATCTCAAAATCCTTATCCGTGAGATCAGCGATATACCGCCCGTCACGATCCAAGACCGTGACGGGGATTGTTACCAGATTTGTATCCACTCTTATATTTTCCCCTTGAGCACAACCCAATGAGACTTCCAGGGCAATAAGCCATAAGAATGTCCCTGTGAAAAACAAAACGCGGAGTACAAACTTTCCATTTATTAAATCCATATTCGATTGTTTTTAGGGTGAAACATGAATTAGGGGTAAAATCCTGCGAAACACCATGGAATATCCGGGTTGACACCATAGCAGTAACCTTCGGTGCATGAGACGCACTCGGCACCGCCAAGATTATGACACATTAAATAGTAGCCATAATAGGCTCCCTGATTAGTGTTGCAAGTCAATCCGCTACCATACGGTACACAGTGAAGTCCAAATTCTACAGAGCAATGGCCAGGAATTACATCCAAATTTTGACATGACACAGCGTAACTTAGGCATTGGAAGTAGGTGTGAGAACATGCTGAAAAGCAACTTGAGCATGCGGCATCTGTCGAATCTTCACGACAATAAATGTCACATAGGTCGTTACATCCATTCTGATTACTCTCACACTCCTGAATGCACGGAGCGGAGGCAAAACCGATCGACACATTGTCTGAGTAGCCGAAAACATAGACACAACCTGACAATATCGCTATTATCATCCATTTTCGATAAATTGACCACATATTTTTTGTGAACATACATCCTCCATTACAGTTTGTGGGTCGATCGCCGCTAGTCACATACCGACCATGACGACGGGGGAGAAGGCTCGTTCGAGCACTTCATTTTCTTTTTCGGGTGGCAGTTTGCCAACCCAAGTGTCGAGCACGACGCCGTTTTTATCGACCAATAGCAGAGTCGGCGTACCCCTGACCATCGCCTCGCCAGGATTGGCTTTTATCACCTGATCGACCGTGACATTGTTATCAGCAAGATATTTTGTGGCTTCGGGCACGTCCTGCGGCAAAGCCGCGATCATCCGCACACTCTTACCTGCCGCATTTTTCTCGATCAATCTCTTATAGAACGGCATACTCTCGGAACAGAAATGACACGCGGTCGATAGAACCATCAGCAGATTTCGGTCGCTCCCACTCCAATCGACATTTACCAACGGGAGTTTTGCTCCCGGCTTTATCGCCTCGGCCTGCGCCGTCGCTCCCGACGCGGGAACCGACGGCGGTGAAAAATATCGTCCAATGAGGTAAACCCCAAGCACGACCGCAACAACAATGATCGCCACGTTCGAACCGATCTCCAACAGTTTTCTTAATTTATCCATGAGATCCTGATCGCACATTGCCTTTTTAAAACGACAATGATTGTTTCTTAAAAAATTTTGAGACTGAATTTGTTCTATGGATATTTTTGATCGGGAGCGACGGGAAATCAACGATCATTTCTAGGCTTAAACTAGCAATCATTAGTCAGATCTAGCATTTCTATTCATTTGGCGGATTTGATTGGTCTTTTTCCCATGCCAATGAGCGACAATCCGTCGGCGTTACGCCAAATTTCTTTTTGAAATCCCGCGTAAAATTGCTTTCATTCAAAAAGCCGCACCGAAGGCGAATTTCCTTGATCGCGTCGAAACAGGCTGGATCTGAAAGTATGTCGTGAGCTTTTTGAAGCCTTAGAGTTGCGAGATACGTAGCGGGCGGCACACCGACCATATCCCGAAATACACGTTGGAGATGTGCCGAAGTGATGCCGATGGTAGCCGCCATCATCTCAACCGTCCATGGTCGATCAAGTTGGTCGGCAATCTGCTTTTGAATGTGGAATATACGTCCGTCCATAGGAGTAGAAGTCGTATACGGTTTTTACTAATTGCTTACATAATATTGCCCCCCCCCCAATTTTTGTCAAACTATTCTTTTTCCAAGTCGTTGATATGCCCTGTCTTTAGATGTCGTAAAATCGGGGCCATTTACGAAGTAACCCGGTGATGTCCAGCACACTTAGAGTGAGAACACCGGTTGGGTGCTTTGAGGTGCTTGGGTTTCTGACAACAGAACAAACCCAGCGCCTCCTATTTAGTTAGGACGTTCACTTACAATCTCGGTGGGGCGACAGGTCGAAATGCAATATCCGTCAGGCATTGTCGTTAAGAACACTATTGATGCGTCGGGCGATGTGGTGAAGGCAGTTTGGTCAAGGTTTGACCAAGGTGGCGGACTTTTTATCGGGGTCGCAGACTTCGATCTTGGCGGCTCTTGATGTCGTGGGTTTGGCGTCAATGGCGGGCAGTCCGAGTTTTTCGCGGATAAATTTTTCGCCTTCGATCTCGATCATCTCGCCATTGATGATATTAGATCTTTTGACGAGCGTATCGCCTTTTTTCTCAAAAGCGGCGGGTTCGAGCAGGATGTACCAGGGCGAACCCCAACTGCGGTTATCTCCGGTCGCGTGGCGGTATTCGTAATGTTGGTTCTTCAGCCTATCGCCGCGGCTTTCCGACTCGTAAACCACAGGGAAAGTCACCTTTAGATACTCAAGGTTGTTTTTCATAGACGACAGCGGATCGTATTCGCCGACGCCGACGATCTGCAGGCCGTTCGCCTTATATTTATCGTAAAAACGCTGCAGAAACGGTGCATCGTGGCGCCAGTTCATACACCACGGTGCGTAATAAACAACGATCACCAGTTTTTTGCCGACGCTCAGATCACGGAGCGTAATATCCTCGCCGGTACGAACGCTCTTGAGAGTCCAATTTTTGTAACTGATCTCTTTTTCGACGATCGGCGACTGCTCATTTTGGGCAAAGCCGAGCGAAAACGCGAACAATACAATAGCGATGGTCAGGATGCTCTTCATTACAGATAATTCCCCGTCGTCAAAAGACTATCTTGTCAGATGCCAAACATCAAGAAAAAAGTTGGTCGGGTAAAAGTTTGCAGGCGATGGACTCAGGCCGACGCAGGTCTCGCAATTGGATCTAAGTCAGCGATTCGGTCATTTGAAGATTAATTTCCGTGTAAATCTGTGTTAATCTGTGGCTTATAGGTATAGGCATTATGAGCGACAAAGCAACCGTTTCAGACATTTTCCGCCGGGCATTAGAGATGCGTAAGGCTAACCCGGCGCAGGCATACACGGACGTCAAGGCACAGATCGTCAGCGAATACAGCGGCAAGGCGTTTCCTGATACAGCGTTTCTGACCATTCCCGAGTACGACAACATTACCCCGGAGGAAGATTGGACCGCGGGCCTGCCGATCGTGATGCGCGGCATTCAGAACGAGGATTGGAATGACCTCGCTCAGGGCATCATCATCAGCCTCGAACAGGTCGAAAATTATCCCAAAGAATCGCTCCGTGAGGACGATCCGGTGAAAGAGTGGCGCAACCGCGATCGCCGCATCGCCGCCGCCGAAGAAAAGAACTTTAACAAATGGATGCCTGAGGAACTGATGGCAATGGCCAAGAACAACGTCGGCGGAAAATAGTAAATAGCTGAACGATGAGATCTAAGAGCGTATGGCGGCCGTTGGGCTTGCTGTACGCTTTTTGCTTTTGTGCGGTTACGAAATGTCGAGCCGCAGGCCGTCGATGGCCTCGATCACTTCGCACGGCGGATCGAACCGGGCGACCTCATCTTGAAAATCGGACGAATCCCACTCAGGGTAAAAATGCGTGAGCATCGCCCGTTGCGGCCTTGCCTTGCGGATCAGGTGCATCGCCTCGGACAGCTCTAAATGCAATTCGACCGGCTTATTTCGGACAAATGAGCACTCGGTGATATAGAGCCCAACGCCGCCGGCAAAGCCCGTGATCGATGGATCAAAGCCGGTATCCGCCGTATAGACCATCGTCGCCTCACCGTCGCGGATATGGATCGCGTGGCTCGAGTCGGTATGCGGCGTTTTCATCGCCGCCGCCTCGACACCGGGCAGTATCTCAAAAGGCTCAAGAGCGGTGACCTCGACGATCTCTATCGCAAATCGCTGGCTGAGCAGACGATAGTCGCCTGCCGCATCGAATCGGCGAACCAATTCGGCCAGTCCCGGACCGCCAAATATACGCAACGGTTTGGTACGTGCCTGCGTCTCAGCGGCGTGCTTGATGCCAAATAGATATGCGGGCAGTCCGCCGCAATGGTCCAAATGGAAGTGCGAGATCCAGATCGCATCGAGTCCGGCCCAATCGAGGTTTTCCTCGGCCATTCGGTGGATCGCGGACGCTGAACAGTCCAGCAAAACGCAGCCGCCCGCTGTCTTTAACCAATATGCCGAACTGCTCCGCCGCGGATGCGGCACCGACGTGCCTGAACCTAAAACCGTCAAATTCATATTGTCATTCTAGCAAAATACCGACGGATCGATATTACGGCCGCACTTGCCCTTTACCAATCTTGACAAAAAAATAATGTTTTGCGATTCTAGTGGTTACGGGAATCCCCAAATTTATTGTCAGATAGTGGTTTATGAAAATATCAGCACAAGAAGAATATGGACTGAGGTGTCTGGTGCAATTGGCAAATTTACGGGCCGGCGAAAGCCTCACTCTGCCGCAGATCGCCGAGCGCGAGGGCATCTCGACAGCCAATGCGGGCAAGCTGATGTGGCTGCTCAACAAGGCCGGATTTGTCCTTTCGACCAGAGGGACCAAGGGCGGCTATATATTGGCTCGTCCGGCGAGCGAAGTACGGCTAAATGAGGTAATTAAGGTGCTCGACCAGGACGTGCTCAACAAGCATTGTGAGAGCTATACCGGCGTGCTCGATTCGTGCGTCCATAATGGCGATTGCGGTATTCGCCCGGTCATCGTCGGCCTCCACGAGATCGTCGAAAATGCCCTGTCGCAGATCACTCTGGCTCAACTCGTCGGCACCGAAAGCTCGGTCGACGCGATGTTTCACTCCATCCAGGGAATACACAGAACGCTCGAGGCACCGAGCATTTAAGGTTTAACGTACAAGTCGGCCGCGGATCTTTGCAGATGACGCGGTTCGACAAGATCAAGTCAGGAGTTTGGTATCTGCGGTAAACGCATTCATCTGCAGGCAAAAAATAAAATGTCGACAGCAGCAGAATTACTTACTAATCGAGAATATAAATACGGTTTTGTCACTGATATCGAGACCGAGACGATCGCAAAGGGTCTGACGGAAGATACCGTCCGCCTTATTTCGAGTAAGAAAAGCGAGCCCGAATGGCTACTCGATTTTCGTCTAAAAGCTTATCACCGTTGGCTCGAAATGACCCCGCCGGACAATTGGGCTAACTTCCACTATCCGAATATCGATTTTCAGAATATCTCGTACTATTCTGCGCCGAAGCACAAACCGTCAAAGGCAAGCCTCGACGAGGTCGATCCGGAATTGCTAAGGACATTTGAAAAGCTCGGCATCCCGCTCTCGGAGCAAAAAATGCTTGCCAATGTGGCGGTCGATGCGGTATTTGACTCGGTCTCGGTTGCGACGACATACAAGAAAAAACTGCTTGAGGCGGGCGTGATATTTTGCTCATTCACCGAGGCGGTCGCGGACTATCCGGAGCTCATCAAGAAATATCTCGGCTCGGTCGTGCCGGTTGGCGATAATTATTACGCGGCATTGAACTCCGCAGTTTTCTCCGACGGATCGTTTGTCTATATCCCAAAAGGCGTTCGCTGCCCAATGGAGCTCTCGACCTATTTTCGCATTAACACGCAGGAGTCAGGGCAGTTCGAACGCACGCTGATCGTCGCCGAGGAAGGCGGCTATGTCGCCTATAACGAAGGCTGCACCGCACCGCAATTTGATACAAATCAGCTCCACGCGGCCGTCGTTGAGCTCGTCGCTCTGGACGACGCTGAGATCAAATACTCGACCGTGCAGAACTGGTACGCCGGCGATGAGAACGGCAAGGGCGGCATTTATAACTTTGTGACCAAGCGTGGTGCTTGCCGCGGCGTTAACTCAAAGATCTCGTGGACACAGGTCGAGACCGGCAGTGCCATCACTTGGAAATACCCAAGCGTTATCTTGCAGGGCGACAATTCGATCGGCGAATTTTACTCGGTCGCTCTAACCAACAACGCCCAGATCGCCGACACCGGCACCAAGATGATCCACCTCGGCAAAAACACGAAATCGACGATCATCTCAAAAGGAATTTCGGCCGGACGCTCAAATAACAGCTATCGCGGATTGGTCAAAATAATGCCCAAGGCCGAAAACGCGAGAAACTATACTCAGTGCGATTCGATGCTGATCGGCCAGACGTGCGAGGCGAATACATTCCCCTACATCGAGGTGATGAACAACACCGCCCGCGTCGAACACGAGGCGACGACGTCGAAGATCAGCGAGGACCAGTTGTTCTACCTGCAGCAACGAGGCATCCCGCAGGAAGACGCCGTTAGCTTGATCATCAACGGATTTTGCAAAGAAGTTTTCCGCGAATTGCCGATGGAATACGCTGTCGAGGCGACGAAGTTGTTGGGATTGAAGCTTGAGGGCTCAGTTGGGTAACGAAATGTTTCACCACAGAGATCACAGAGAACACAGAGGATCGTTTGGTGTTTTTCTCAGTGGTCTCTGTGATCTCTGTGGTTAATAGTTCTTATGAAAACGATACAACCTGCAAACCAACCGCAACCGAAAGGCCACTATTCACCGGGCATCGAGCATAACGGACTGATCTATGTTTCGGGGCAGTTGCCGATGACACTGGATACGCGGGAGGCTTTTACGGGTGATATCGGTGAGCAGACGGAATTGGCTTTGAGGAATGTCGAGGCAGTTTTGCACTCGGCGGGGAGCGATCTGAATCACGTTTTGCAGATGACGATCTACGTTTCGGATATGGAAATGTGGGGCAAGGTCAATGAGGTTTACGCCCGCGTGATGGGCGATCATCGTCCGGCGAGAGCAATGATACCGGTCAAAGATCTGCATTTTGGCACGCAGATCGAGATACAGGCGATCGCGGCCGTCAAGGAATGATCTATTATCTTGCTCCCGTATTGATCATTTTCGGATTGGTGGTCTACCAGATCGCTCAAAAGTCGACCGATCAGAATGCGAACCCATTCGTCGTAGTCATTCTGGCCTACTTGATCGGGATCGCAGCGTGCATTGGCGGTTATTTTTTGTTCCCGAGGCAGGACGCAGAGATCGTACCGATGGTTCGGACGGCCATCTGGTCAGCGGTCGGCATCGGACTCGGAGCGGCGGCGATCGAGATCGGTTTTATGCTCGCCTATCGTGCCGGTTGGAATCTGAGCCTGTTGCCGGTCTCGGTAAATGTGTGCGGTGCCGCGCTATTGATGCTGATCGGCTTGATCGTGTTTAGAGAAAGCATTTCGATAGAAAAGGTGATCGGCATCCTATTGTGCATCGGCGGACTGGTTTTGATAACGCTTAAAAGATAGATGAAATTACAGATATTTCAGGTTGACGCATTTACAAGCGAACCCTTCGGCGGCAATCCGGCGGCCGTCGTGCCGCTCGACGCGTGGCTACCGCCTGAGACGATGCAGGCGATCGCGTTGGAAAACAATCTGTCGGAAACCGCGTTTTTTGTTCCCGGGGGCGATGGGCAATACGAGATCCGCTGGTTCACGCCGACGTTTGAGATCGATCTTTGCGGCCACGCGACGCTGGCCTCGGCATTTACGATCTTCGAGGTCTTGAAGCTTGAGAGCAACATCGTCAATTTTCACTCGCATAAGAGCGGAAAGTTGTCTGTCGAGAAAAATGGCGATGTATTGACTCTCGATTTCCCTTCCCGGCCTGTTTCGCCGGCGGAGGCGCCGGATGGCTTGATCGAGGCGATCGGCAAAATGCCGAAAGAGGTTTTCAAAGCCCGGGATTATTTTTTGGTTTACGAAAATGAGCAAGAGATCTTGGATATTAAGCCAAATTTTTCCGCGCTTCTGGAATTGTCAGAGCGTCTTAAGATCGAGGCTCACGGCTTTATCGTCACCGCTCCGGGAGATTCCTCAGATTTTGTATCGAGATTTTTTGCCCCTGAGGTCGGTGTTTTCGAAGATCCGGTAACCGGTTCGTCGCACTGCAATTTGATACCTTTTTGGGCGGAAAGGCTTGGGAAGACAGTGATGTTTGCCCGACAAGTGTCGGCCCGCGGCGGTGAACTATTTTGCGAACTTGCGGGTGACCGCGTAAAGATCGGCGGGTCTGCGGCTTTATATTTGAAGGGCGAAATTTTCGTAAATGATTAGGAATTTAAAACGACAAGAACTTATGCGTATCATTCCGGCAATTTTGTTTTATTTCATTCTGCTATCAACCTCGGCGGCGGCGCAGAGTGGTGAGGTTAAGAATGAATATGCAGAGGGAAGAGAAATTATTGCCGGCCTGGGGAAAATCACGAATCCGACCGGTATTCAGGAAAACTATAAAGTAAAAACGGGCGGCATCGAACAGTGGATTTACGTTCGCGGACAAGATCGCAAGAATCCCGTGATTTTATTTGTTCACGGCGGTCCGGCTTCGCCTATGTCGCCCGCGATGTGGATGTTTCAGCGACCGATCGAAGAATATTTTACGGTCGTAAATTGGGACCAAAGAGCATCGGGCAAGACGTTTCTCGAAGCCGAGCCGGATTCGATCAGTGGTTCGATAAACATTAATAAATACGTTGATGACGCGATCGAGTTGGCAGAATTTATCAACAAGCGCTACAAAACCGAAAAAGTCATCCTTGTCGGTCATAGTTGGGGAACGATCATCGGTTTGAAGGCCGCACTGAAACGTCCCGATCTTTTTCACGCATACGTCGGGATCGGACAGGTTATAAATACGCGAGACAATGAGCGTTTAAGTTTTGAGTATGCAGTTTCGCAAGCCGAAAAGCTCAAGAATGCAGCTGCGCTGAAAGAACTAAAATCGATCGCGCCTTATCCGGGCGATCAACCAATTACGCGCGAGCGCATTATCATCGCGAGAAAATGGGCGCAGTATTACGGCGGGTTGAGTGCCTTTAGAGATGAGTCGAAATACTATTTCAACGCGCCGCTGTTGTCGCCGGAATACGTGGAGAAAGACGTCTCGGCAATAGATAATGGAAACTTGTTCACGTTAAGCAGAATTTTGCCCGAATTTTTAGCAGTTGATTTCAAAAGCGTTAAAGAATTTCCGATCCCGATCTTTATGTTTATGGGGCGGCACGATTACACGACTCCGTCCGAGCCAACGGAAGCGTGGCTGAAGAATGTAAAAGCGACGACGAAAAAAGCAATCTGGTTTGAAAATTCCGCACACTTGATCCCGTTTGAAGAGCCGGGAAAAATGCTTGTCAGTTTATTAGATTACGTTAGGCCGACCGCCGTTACAGATTCGAGGTCAGCAAATATTTATAAAGGTTACCAAAATTGCGATCGTTACTTTTGATAAATTCACCCATTTTCATCTTGATGTCGACGGCGGAAAACGTTCAGGAAAAATACTAATTAATTGCGAATCATAAATATTAAAGTTAAAGAGACCATATAAAAATGTTATTAGAAGTTAAAAATCTACACGCCGGAATCAACGGCAAAGAAATATTGAAGGGCCTGAATCTCGAGGTCAAAAAGGGCGAGGTCCACGCCATTATGGGGCCGAACGGGTCGGGTAAATCGACGTTGTCAAAAGTTCTCGCAGGGCATCCGTCATTCGAGGTGCTCTCAGGGAGCGTATTGTTTGACGGCAAAGACCTGCTCGAACTCGATCCTGACGTTCGTGCACGCGAGGGCGTTTTTATGGCATTTCAGTATCCGGTCGAGGTGCCCGGCGTATCAAATTCGCAATTTCTGCGGCTCGCCTATAACCAGAAAGCTCTCCATCACGGCCTGGAAGAACTCGATCCGCTTGAGTTTAACGACTATCTGAAGGAAAAGGCCAAGATCGTCGAGATGGATCCGCAGTTTTTCAAGCGTTCGGTCAACGAGGGGTTTTCGGGCGGCGAGAAAAAGCGTAATGAGATACTCCAGATGGCCGTGCTCGAGCCTAAACTCGCGATCCTCGATGAGACCGATTCAGGCCTCGACATCGACGCTCTTCGCATCGTCGCTGAGGGAGTCAACAAACTCCGTTCGCCCGAGAATGCGATCATTCTCGTGACGCACTATCAACGGCTTTTGAACTACATCCAGCCTGATTTTGTACACGTCCTCGCGGACGGCAAGATCGTCAAAGAAGGCGGCAAGGAACTCGCCGTCGAGCTCGAAGAAAAGGGCTACGATTGGGTGAAAGGTGTGGGCAAATAGGTGAGCGAAGCCCTGAGGATCATCTTGCCGCTCTATCTGGTGGCATTCTTTATGATCGCTTTTGTTGGGCGCTCGTATCTCGTGTGGAAACGCACGGGTATAAATCCTTACGTCGTTCGCAAAGCCGGACGGCCGATCGACTTTATCGAGGGGCTATATCGACTTCCGCTTATATTGATCCTGATCACGACGCTTGTGTACTCGCTGGCACCGCAGTTTTACGAATATACAGCACCCATTATTTGGCTTGATGGCCCGGGCGTCAAGATCGCGGGCCTCACGCTGATGGCAATCGCTTTGGCCTGGACCGCTATGGCCCAGATGCAAATGGGCAAGTCCTGGCGTATCGGTATCGACGCTGATAATAAGACCGATTTGGTCGAAATAGGTTTATTCGGCGTTTCGCGAAATCCGATCTTTCTCGGTATGCGTCTCGCTTTGTTCGGATTTTTACTATCGCTGCCGAATGCGTTGACACTAGCGTCCGTTGCTATGGCAGACACATTGATGCAGATCCAGGTGCGGCTCGAAGAAGAATTTTTGACGAAAACTCATAAAGATCAATATATCGAGTTTTGCGGCCGTGTACGCCGCTGGATATAAATGACACAGGATAGATCAAACAAGCAGACTCTTGCAGCGGCCGCTTTTGCGGTCTTTGCGGTCGTTTGTCTGATCGCTTTTCTGGCTGGCCGAACGGCTGATATTTGGCAACTGCAAATACTTGCCGGCAATCTCGGGGGAGGCCCGTTGATCGGGGCCGAAGGCATTTGGCAAAGTGCGGCCGGATCTATTTTCGCCGTTTTGATCGGCGTTGCGTGGTTTGGGTTGGGAAGTTTCGTATCCTTCCTCATTCCCGCGACTCGATCAGCAAACCACTCGCATGTGCTGGAACTCGCGTCGAAGATCGCTATCGGTTCGGCCTTTTGGTCATTGATATGGTTTTTTCTGGGGCTCGCGGGTGCCTACTCGGGAACGACTGCTGTGGCGACACTCGTCATTGGCCTTGTCCTCGCCGGCCTCAATGTGAGTCGGATCCGCGAAGCAAAAAGTGAAAGCCGCGTGCCCGAACGTGCGGGAGCGTTCGACAAAGCGTTGCTGCTGCTGATCGCCGTTCCCGTGGTGCTCGCGCTAATTTCCGCCGCCGCGCCGCCGACTGCCAAAGACTCGCTGCTCTATCATTTATCGGTGCCAAAGGCTTTCATCGCTCAGGGCAGCAATACATTTGTCGAGGGCAATATCGCGAGCTATCTTGCACTCGGGACCGAGATGCACATCGTCTGGGCGAGACTCCTTGGCGGCATTTTCAGCGAACGAACGGCCGAGGTCGCTGGGACGATAGTCGTGTGGTTATTCTTTCCATTGCTGCTCGCCAGCATTTTTGGTTGGGCTCGCGAGACCGGAATTTCGCGACGATGGTCGCTGATCGCCGTGCTAATGGCCGCGTCAGTTCCGACGGCGTACCACGTTGCATCGAGCGGATATATCGACATCGCTCTCGCTCTATATATAACGCTTGCGATCTATAGTTTATGCCGTTGGTGGGGCCAGCCGTCGAACGCGACGGCTAGCGCAATTGCCATCTTTCTCGGTGCCGGACTGGGCGTCAAAATGACAACGGTGTTTGTGATCGCGGCATTTGCGTTGGTCGTCTTACTCCGTGCGAGAAATGCGGCGGACACAGGCAAGATCATCGCTACCGGATTTGGATCGCTCATTCTCGCCGGTGCGATCGCCTCGCCCACCTATATTCGGACTTGGGCCGTGACGGGTTCGCCCGTGTTTCCATTCTATATGAGCATCTGGCCGGGCACGGCCGCAGGCTGGGATGTTGAGCGTTCGAACCTATTCCAAGGAATGAACGCACAATACGGTGGTGCCGAGTCCAACAAGGCAAATTATCTGACTGCGCCCGTTCGCGTGTCGGTGATGGCTCAACCGGAGGAACCCGCAAATTACGACGGCGTTCTCGGCGTCGCATTTTTGATCGGGCTGCCGCTGCTCATCTGGGCATTGTGGAAACTCGAAATCCCGACTGAGGCGAAGATCGCGGCCGGAGTTGCGGGCGTGATGTATCTATTTTGGCTGTTTTCGAGTGCGCAATTGCGATACTTGCTGCCGATAGTCCCGGCGCTTGCAATTGCGATCGCCGCGTCAGTTGAGGCATTTGGCGATAAACTGCGCGGCATCGCCCAGTACGCATTTGCCGCGTCAGCGTTGGCCGCAACACTGACTGCCGTGGCTTGGTTCTGCCAAAAGGCACCGCTTCGGGTCGTGCTGGGCGGCGAGACTCGCGACGAGTATCTGACACGAAACCTCGATTATTATCCGTTCTATCAGGCCGTTGATACTGATACGCCTAAAGACTCAAGCGTCTGGCTGATCAATATGCGGCGTGATACTTACAACATCGAACGATCGGTCTATTCGGATTATCTTTTTGAAGATTGGACCCTGCGAACACTCGTTTGGGATTCCGCGAATATCGGCGAAGCTCGTGCAAAGGCCAAAGCACTGGGCGTGCAATATATTCTTACGAGATACGATTTCCTCTTTAATTACGACCGCTCAACGTTGGTCGATGACAAAAAGCCTCGTAGCGAGAATGAGTCGAAGCTCAAGATGGCCAAGGATCTGCTTTTGGATCCGGCGGCGACGATCAAAAGTGACAATAAATTTAGTTTAGTTAGGTTAGGTGCGTAAAAATGAGTAGTACGACAGCAGTAATGGAGACACAGTTTACAAAGCAGTTCACCGAGTTTCGCTCGACCGTTGGCGATGACGCGATGACAAAGTTACGTGATGCGGCATTCGCATACTTCGAATCGGTGGGATTTCCGACCGTTCACGAAGAAGATTGGAAATACACTAATGTTGCGTCACAGGTCGCGGGTCAGTGGACGATCCAAACGAGCGGAAACGCGAGTGTGGACGAACGGGCATCTGATTTCGACTACAAGCGCAATGGATTCACGGCTCTGAATCTAGCGTTTGGTGAATTTCAGATTATCCGAATTCCAAAAGAAACGAGCGTTGCGGAGCCGATCGAATTGAATTTTGCGGCGGAGGACGGCACCGCGATATTCCCGCACATCATCGTTGTCGCCGAGGCCGGGAGCAAGGCCACGATCGTCGAAACATATGCATCGACTGCTAAAGGATTTACGAGCAGTGCAATGCAGATCGTGGTCGAGGAAAATGCGAATTTGACGCATTATCGCGTGCAGAAAGACGCGGCCGAAGCTTTTAACTACAACGTGACGGAAGTTGAGGTTCGCGGCGGCGGCCATTACGATTCGACGAGTATCAATCTCGGTGCCGCACTTTCGCGACACGACATCGAATTGAAGTTTACTGCCGAGGGCGGCGAGGCTTGGGTTGACGGCCTCTATATGTTGGGCGGCAGTCAGCATCACGACACACACTCGATCATCGATCACACCGTGCCGAATTGCCTTTCGCATCAGACCTACAAGGGCGTGCTGAACGAGCATTCGAGGGGTGTTTTTAACGGAAAGGTATTTGTCCGAGCAAATGCACACGGCACCGACGCTCAGCAGTCGAATAAGAACCTTTTGCTATCGAATGACGCTCGCATCGACACCAAACCGCAGCTCGAAATTTACAACGACGACGTAAAATGCGCACACGGTGCGACCGTCGGACAGATCGAGGAAGAAGAGTTGTTCTATCTGCTGACCCGCGGTCTGCCGCCGACGCTTGCCAAAAATTTGTTAACCTACGGCTTTGCCGAGGAAGTGATAAACAAGATCGAGATCGACGCGATAAAGGCCGAACTGGACGCGATGGTACTGAATAGGCTGGGAACGGAAATATAACCACCGAGGACACAGAGAGCTCAGAAATCTCTGTATCGTCGAATGAAATCTTGGAAATCAATTCCGGCGGTGCTCTCTGTGGTGAATTAATCTTATGAATTTTGACGTAGAAAAGATTAGAAAGGATTTTCCGATACTCGCGACTGAGGTTAACGGCAAACCGCTAGTGTATCTCGATAACGCGGCATCGTCGCAGGTGCCGCAGTCGGTGATCGACCGCACTTCAAAGTACCTCGCCGAGGAACACTCGAATATTCATCGCGGCGTGCATTATCTGTCACAACACGCGACCACCGCGTATGAGGCGGCCCGCGAAAAGGTAAAGCGGTTCATCAATGCTCCGGATGTGAATTGCTGTATCTTCGTTCGCGGGACGACAGAGGGTATCAATCTCGTGGCATACAGTTTCGGCAAGGGATTCATCAATGAGGGCGACGAGATACTCGTCTCGCAGATGGAGCACCACTCAAATATCATCCCTTGGCAGGTCGCCGCCGAGGAACGCGGTGCGAAGATCGTCGTGATCCCGATGAACGAACGCGGCGAACTGATAGTCGAGGAATACGAACGCCTGCTCAACCAGCGGACAAAGATCGTTGCCATCGGACACGTTTCAAACAGCCTCGGTACGGTCAATCCGGTCAAGGAAATGATCGCAACGGCTCATAAATTGGGAATTCCTGTTTGTGTCGATGCCGCCCAGAGCGTACCGCACTTTCCGGTCGATGTGCAGGATCTCGACGCCGACTTTTTTGTATTTTCGGGTCACAAAATGTTTGCACCGACCGGCAGCGGCGTGGTTTATGGCAAACGCGAGTGGCTCGACAAGATGCCGCCATATCAGACCGGCGGCAGCCAGATCCGTACCGTGAGTTTCGAAAAGACGACCTACGCGCCGCTGCCGGCAAAGTTTGAAGCCGGAACGCCGGCCATCGCAGCGGGGATCGGGCTTGGAGCGGCGATCGACTATATAAATTCGATCGATTTCGAGGCTGCCGCCGCGTACGAACACGAATTGCTGGAATACGCGACACAGCTTCTCTCTGATATTCCTGAAGTCAAAATAATTGGCACGGCCGCGGAGAAAGCAAGCGTTGTCTCGTTTACGATCGAGGGCATACACCCGCACGACATCGGCACGATCCTCGATCAGCAAGGGGTCGCGATCCGTGCCGGCCACCACTGTGCTCAGCCGGTAATGGAGTTTTTTGACGTTCCGGCCACGGCTCGTGCAAGCTTTGCTTTTTACAATACGCGTCAAGAGGTTGAGAAGCTCGCCGATGCGATCCAAAAGGTCATAGAAGTTTTTGCCTGACAACGACGGCAAAATTTTCGGTGCCGTTTGTGAGTTTCGTCACATTACTAAAACGGAAATCAGAGGATACTCTCGATATGCAATCTGACCTCTATATCGCTCAACACGCTAAACTTCGCCCAATTTCTGAAATAGCCGAACAACTCGGCCTCGGCCCTGATGATTTTGACATCTACGGGAGCCCATACATAGCCAAACTCAGGCTCGACATCCTGGACCGGATAAAGGATCGGCCCAACGGCAAGTATATTGACATCTCAGCCATTACGCCGACACCGCTCGGCGAGGGCAAATCGACCACACTGATCGGACTCGGCCAGGCGATGAAACACCTCGGCAAAAAGTCTGTCGTAAGCCTGCGGCAACCGTCGCAAGGGCCGACTTTCGGTATCAAGGGCGGTGCTGCCGGCGGCGGCTATGCTCAGGTCGTGCCGATGGAGACGTTTAACCTCAATCTAACGGGCGATATCCACGCCGTCACCGCTGCAAATAATCTACTCGCGGCGATGATCGACAACAAACTGCTCCGCGGCAATCCACTCAATATCAATCCGCACAGCATCACCTGGAAACGCGTGGTGGACACCAATGACCGGGCACTGCGTAAGATCATCGTCGGACTCGGAGGCCGTATGGAAGGCGGCATTCCGCGTGAGACGGGATTTGATATCGCCGTCGCATCCGAAGTGATGGCAATACTCGCTCTGACCACGTCATTGCAGGATATGCGCAAGCGATTTGGCCGCATCGTCGTCGGTATGACGCACGATAAAAAGCCCGTGACGGCCGAGGAGATCGGTGCCGCGGGAGCGATGACCGTGCTTATGCGAGACGCAATTCGTCCGACTATAATGCAGACGCTCGAAAACACGCCCGCGCTCGTACACGCCGGGCCGTTTGCCAACGTCGCTCACGGCAACAGCAGTATCCTGGCCGATCTGATAGGTATTAAGACGGCAGATTATCTGATGACCGAATCCGGATTTGGTGCGGACATCGGCGCTGAAAAATTCTTTAATATTAAATGCCGTTACAGCGGATTGGTGCCTGACGCGTGTGTGATCGTCGCGACCATCCGCGCACTGAAATCGCATAGCGGTAAATACAAGATCGTCGCCGGCAAACCGCTCCCGCCGGAGATGCTCGAAAACAATGTCGCCGATGTCGAGGCCGGTGCAGCCAATCTACGTAAACAGATCGAGAATGTCAGGCACCACGGTGTCACGCCGGTGGTTGCGATCAACGCGTTTGAGACGGACCACCCTGAGGAGATAGCGGCAGTGAGGCGGATCGCGATCGAATCGGGAGCCCTCGGGGCAGCGGTTTCGAACCATTGGTCCGATGGCGGTAAGGGTGCGATCGAGCTTGCGGAAATGGTCATCGCTGCGGCGGATCAGCCGAGCAACTTTAAGTTTTTATACGATCTCGATCAGCCGATCAAGACCAAGATCGAAATTATCGCCCAAAAGATCTATGGCGCAGCAGACGTGTATTTCGAACCGTTCGCAGACCAGCAGATCGCCTCATACGAGGCGAACGGATTCGGTAATTTGCCGATCTGTATGGCAAAAACTCACCTTAGTCTGAGTCACGACCCCAAGCTAAAGGGTGCGCCGACCGGTTTTACGCTGCCGATCCGCGAAGTGCGGGCCAGCGTCGGCGCGGGATTTATTTATCCGGTTTGCGGCGATATGCGGACAATGCCCGCTCTGCCCGAACATCCGGCAGCAGAAAGGATCGATATTGATGCCGATGGCAACATTGTTGGCCTTTCCTAACTAGGTTATGTCGTTCGGGCATAATAAAATATATTTATGTCCGAATTGAGTGATCTGTATCAGGAAGTAATTTTAGAACACAACAAGAATCCGCGAAATTTTCGTGAGATAGAGGACGCAGATCAGACCGCCGACGGAAAAAACCCGTTATGCGGCGATGCTCTGCGTGTGTACGTGTCGATGGACGGCGATAAGATCGCAGACGTCTCCTTTAAGGGTTCGGGCTGCGCTATTTCAAAGGCATCCGCGTCGATGATGACCCAAGCCGTAAAGGGTAAAACGCGAGATGAGGCCGAAACCATCTTCAATGAGTTTCACGAAATGGTAACTGGCGGCCTCGACATCGAAACTGACGAGAACACGCTCGGCAAACTAAAGATATTTGCCGGCGTACTCGAGTTTCCCGCTCGTGTAAAATGCGCAAGCTTGAGTTGGCACACGCTTCACGCCGCACTTGCGGGCGATGATGCGGTCACCACCGAATAATGGCCTCCGACATCAATTCGCGCCGGGATATCGAACGGTTGATCGATCATTTCTACTCGATCGCTGTCAATGACGCGGTCATTGGACATCATTTTACGCTGATGGATCTCGATGCCCACAAGCCCATAATGTGTGATTTTTGGGAAAAGACGATCCTTGGACGTCCCGTCTATTCCGGCAACCCTCTGCTCGTACACCAGACATTCGATGCTCGAGAGCGGATGGAACCCGGGCATTTTGTCCGTTGGATCGAAATTTTTGTCGAATCCGTGGATAAATTTTACTCCGGCGAAAATGCGGAAGCGGCAAAATTGCGAGCGCGAATGGTCGCGGACAGCATCAATCAGCGTCTGAATCAAGACCATCGCCTAACGGAATTAGATAATCACGGGCGAGCGTACTAAATTCGTCGATCTGGCGTTTTACCCAATCATCATCTTTTTGCAATTCTAACGCTAAAATCTCTGCGACTAACGGAGCGATCTCGATCGCCGCAGTTGCGTTCAGGAATAAGGCTCTTGAGCGGCGGGCGAGAACATCCTCGACGGTCCGGGCCATCTCAGACCGAACGGACCTGATCACATCATCCTCCGTAAGATCGATCTCCTGATGCAGTTGCCGCCCATTTCCCGATCGTTCTTCGTGATCGATCGTTACACTTTCAGTAACCGACGGTTGAACATCCAGTCCGCCGACTTTAGCGGCATTGTCGATCGCATCTTCGGCCATTCGCCGGTACGTCGTCCACTTTCCACCCGTAATCGTCACGAGTCCCGCGGCGTCGATAAATATATCGTGACTACGCGAGATCGACGAGGTTCGATCATCAGACCCTGACGAGATCAATGGCCGAACTCCGGCAAAAACACTCCGGACATCTGCTCGACCGGGTGCGGAGGTCAAGTACTTCGCCGCAGTTTCGAGTAGAAAATCGATCTCGGAGGCGAGGGCTTTTGGCTCGAGTGTCGCCGAGTCGATGGGCGTATCGGTCGTGCCGACCAGCGTATATCCTTGCCAGGGAATACAGAACAGAACCCTGCCGTCACTTGTTTTGGGGATCATTATTGCCGTCTCGGCAGGCAGAAATCTGCGGTCAATGACAAGATGAACGCCCTGAGCAAACTTGATCAGCGGGACAGCGGACGGATCGCTCATTTTACGAACCGGATCCGTAAAAACTCCCGTTGCATTGACCACCGAACGCGATCTAGCAGTCATCTTTTCACCGGTCTCGACGTCGATGAACGATACTCCGGTTGCTCGGCCCGATCGATCTTTGGTAATACCCGTAACTATTGCGTAATTGAGGAGACACGCACCGTGCGATGCCGCCGTCTTTACGAGATCGACGAGCAATCGAGTATCGTCAAATCGCCCGTCAAAGTAAACAACTCCGCCGACAAGTCCTTTAGACACAAAAGTTGGGGAGATCTGCAAGGCCTCAGCCCGCGACACGATGCGCGACCTCGGCAAGGCATATTTGCCGGAGAGAATGCCGTAAGCTTTGAGCCCGATACCGTAAAACAACTTCTGCCATCTGCTATAGCAAGGCACTATAAACGCCTGTTCCTTTACGACATTTGGGGCATTGCGAAGCAGTATGCCGCGCTCGCGCAGAGCCTCGCGGACGAGCGGGATATCGCCTTGCCGGAGATATCGGACGCCACCGTGGACCAACTTGGTACTACGGCTCGATGTGCCCTTGCCGAAATCGTGCTGCTCAAGCAGCAGTACCGAATATCCGCGCGTCGCCGCATCGACGGCACAACCTACGCCGGTAGCTCCGCCGCCAATGACGATGACGTCCCACGGAGTGTTTTTATCGCGAATGGTCGCGGTGATCGTATCTCGTTCCATCGGGCGCGGATCTAACGGGTCTAAGTTTAGCAGACTGTCGGCGGGTTGGCTGTTTGATGCTCGCAGCTCATCTCCCTTGCTAATATATCGCTTTGCCACGACAATGTGACGATATGAGTGCGGACGATCCGATCAAACAGAGTCTGTGGGCCGACATTACCGATAACCGATACGCGATGGCCACGTATCTGATGATGGTCGTCGCGGTCGTCGTAATACTGCAGATGCAGGGCCGCGTATGGTGGTGTCAGGCCGGTGATATGGTTCCCTGGGCGTGGAATATATGGTCAACACACAATTCTCAGCACATCATCGACCCGTACTCATTCACGCACGTACTGCACGGCGTTATAGAATTTTGGCTGATCGGGTTTGTATTCAGGCGAATGCCGATCGTATGGCGTTTGGCTCTCGCGATATTTATTGAGAGCTCGTGGGAAGTCGCCGAGAACTCTACTATGGTGATCGAGCGATATCGCGCGGCGACCATTTCGCTCGATTATTTTGGCGATTCGATAATCAATTCGATCGCCGACATTGCCTGTTGTGCGACCGGATTTGTAATAGCCTACAAGCTGAAGTTTTGGCGTTCGCTGTTGCTATTCCTGACTACCGAGGCTCTCCTGATCGTGTTTATCAAAGACAGTCTGGTCATCAACATCATAATGCTGCTGTTCCCTATCGACGCGATCAAAAACTGGCAAATGAGTCCTTAACGCTCACCGCGTGCGGCCTCGACCTGGCTTTGTTGGATCACGCTTAGCTTACGCGAACCCGGTTGATCAAAGGTCTCCATCAATCGTAATGTCTCGTCCACAATACGGAGTTGATACTCGGGCCAATTTGGTTCGCCGGCGACGGAGCCAAAATTGCCTTTGTAGTAGGCAGTTCGCGGCGGCCTGACCTGATCGGTGATCTTTGAGTCGACCGATATGTTGATCGTCGGGATCCCGCTGGCTTCGATAGCACGGGCAACGATGCCGAGAGTCTGATGGCAAAGTTTCGAGGCGGGTATCAACAACACGGCCTGAATTCGGTAAAATTTTATTCGGTCGACCAAGCTTGGGGCCAGTATTTCGGCGACGGCGTTAGCATCAGGTATGAAACTACTTACGCTCCACCACGCGCTATTCAGACTGCCCAGCACCGAGTTTGCCTGATACTCGAGTAGTCGGTCGATCGGGATAAGTGAGTTTCTGTCTTCGCCGACGGCCTTAGGATCGTAACCCTTCGCGGCATATAGAAGGTCCGCCGCTTCGATCTCGACCGGTATCTCGCGATACGACGTATCGCCGCCCTTGGATTCGAGATCGAATGCCTCGGTACCGTTAATGTACGCACCGGCAGACGAAATAAGGCCGAGATTCATCATCGGCAACGCTCGCCGTACCGGCGTGAATGGAGCGTGAATATTTTCGATCCACGGATAACCCGTCAGGTCTTCGTTAGCATTCCAACGGCCAAAACGAGTCGAAAACTCGCCCGATCTTTCTATAAGTTCCATATAGTCTATATCTTAAACTCTTTCTGAAAATCGTAAACATCTGATGCGGCAGAACTTTCGGTGCCGAATCTCCGATTAGCGATAATAAAGAAAGCGATCAAAGCAGCGATCATACCGGCAAATAAAACCCAAACCGAATACTCGTGAAGAGTGTTGAATTGAATTCGCAAAGGGTCGTCGACGGCAACATCATCGATCGGACGGCCAAGCTGGAGTCTGATAGATGACAACCAAAAGCCGATCACAAATTGACCGACGGCACACGACGCGGCAATCACAAGCAGCAGAAACCTTTCGACCCACAACCATAACTGCGAGATCCGCGACGAGGCGATCAGCGACGTCAGGATCAACACCACCGAGATAATTAGCCCTGAATAATTTATGATCGCCAACGTCCGATTGACGACGCTTCCGGCCAATTCGCGTGTCGGCAATACCGCGAACGAAGATTGTGCGACGCCTATAAAGAAGACGGCGGCACCCAACCAGATCGCCAAAAATAGAAGCCTAATATCCGAGAAAAATTTCATTTATCCGATGCGTCCGCAAGCCTGTATTATCTAGCTTTTTGTCCAAAAGGGCAAAGCACGACGTACGACCTAGCGTTCAAATCGTTTGAGGCCGGTCAACTGTCCGATCGTCAGCAGAATGAACCGCGGATTCAGTACTAGATATCGATACCACAACCGCCGCGGCTCCTGCGTAAGCCGAAATAGCCATTCGAGCCCGAAACGGCCAAGCCAGGGCGGACATTCGCGAACATTACCGGCAAAAAAATCGAACGACGCACCAACGCCGAGCATTACCGAATCAACACGGTCGCGGTGAGCGTACATCCAGTTTTCCTGCTTCGGACACCCCAATCCCATAAACAGAAGGTCCGGCCGAACGCGGTTTAGTTCGTCGACGATCGCGGCATCCTCTGCCTCCGATAACGGTCGAAATGGCGGCGAATAAGCATACGAGACCTTTAGATCCGGAAACTCGTCCGCCGCGCGATGCTTGATCGCATCTATGACCTCCGGCGCTCCGCCATAAAATCCTACCGTCAACCCTTTTTCCTGAGCGAAATGGCAAAGTGCGATCATCAGATCATTGGCACGCACCCTTGATGCCGATCGACCGCCCTGAAGACGCTGCATCCAGACCAGCGGCATACCGTCGGTCACGATAATGTCTGCGCTGTTTACCTTGTCACCGAAGTCGGGATCATCGTACGACTCCATCACCATATGAACGGTCGAAAAACACACGTACGCCCCGGTATCGCGTTGAACGAGTTCATCGATCTTGCCGATCAACGCATCACTTTCGCAAATATCGGGAAACAAGCTAACCACTCGCAGTTGTTTTTGCTTTCGTTCGGTAAGGTTCATTTTAACTGTCGTCAACGGCCCGTAAATATATCGAGTCGAGTGCGGCAAAATAGTCGTCGGACGAGAATTTATCTGCTACCGTTTTTCTAGCGGCGTCACCGATCATAGGCCAATCTTCACGCGCCGCAATTACCTTGGAAAGGGTCTTGGCAAGCGCATCGGCGTCGCCCGATGGCACGATAAAACCGTTTTCGCCGTTATCGATCACGGCGGTGATCGATGCATTGTCCGATGCTATAACGACGCACCGACACGCCATTGCCTCAAGCATTGCCATCGGCATTCCCTCGCCGTAAACGGACGGCAGGACAAAAATATCACTTGACGCAAGCGTCGCCCATTTCTCCGTCCCCGCAACCACACCGCGATATTCGAACGCAGTCTGAAGTTCGTCGGTCATCGCATCAACGAACCATTTCCGCTCAGGCCCGTCACCGCAACATCTTAGGATAAACTCGGTTCCGGAGCGATGCACTTTGCCACAAGCTTCTGCCAACTGGCGAATGCCCTTTGACTCGTGGATACGGCCGAGAAAGACGACTACCGGCACGTTATTTGACCGCTCGATCAGCGGAGCATTTCTGCGATCGACAGCATTTGGCAATACGGTCAGTTCAATATTCGGCCAACGGCGGGAAAGTGACGCTCTTTCGATCTCGCTCAGGACAATGACCGCCGCGGAGTGTCTGAGCATAAATCCGATCGCCCGATCGACGCTTGCGCTCGCAGGCCTGCTCATAAGGTATTTGCCGCCGTGAATAGCAAGAATGACCGGCCGACGGGCAACCCGGCCAACCAATAGCAACATTAGGTCGCGCCAGATCGAGAGGTTGGTCAACGCGGTATTCAGGTGGATCAGGTCGGGCTTTGAGCGAATTACCGCAATCAGAAACCGCAATGGCAACGCGATCTGCTTCAACGCCCATCGAGCTCCTTTTCCCTCGCCATCGGTGCTTCCCGCGACAAAATGCGTGTATCTCGACGGGCAATTTTCAATGATCTGCCGCACCACCGTTGAGATTCCGCTGACATTGCGGGTTTCGTCTAGTTCTGGCGCGGTGATGAGAATTTTCATTGAACAAACGAAAGAATATACCAATAGAAGTAATATGTCAGCAATGGGCTCGAAACCGCATTTGCATACCTTGGCCCATTAGCATAAAAAGTAAGTGGCGAATCTACGCCCGCCCGATACGATGTCTGACGCGAAAGCAGAAATTCCTAAAAACATTATGCCAACCTGGGTAATGCCGTTTGTTAAGCTTATCGCGCTTGTGATCGATGCGGGGCTTTCGGCGTTGAGCCTTTGGGCGGCATTTGTGGTGCGTCAGGGCCAGCCGATATTTGCCCCGGGATCGTGGTCCTGGTCAGCAGAGTTTGCACCATATTCGGGAATATTGTATTTTGCCGTGCCGGCCCGTTTGGCGATGCTGATCTATCAGCGGGCCTATCGTTTTGACGGTGCGTTTTCGTACTCGGCCGAGGCGATCCGGTACTTACAGGCAGCAACCGTGAGTTCGCTTTTGACCGTGGCATGGGCGTTTCTGTTCCGAGGCGGATTTGCCTACCGCGAATTCTCATATTCACGAAGTATTTTTATAGCAGACTTTTTCTTCTCGCTTTTGATGATCGGCGGATTTCACTTTGCGATCCGGCGTATTCAAGCCGGGCTTCGCGAACGCGGTATCAATCTGATCCCGACGATGATCGTAGGCACGTCGAACGAAGCGGTCCGGACCGTACAAGAACTTTCTGAACGCAAATATCTCGGTTATAAAGTGATAGGTCTGGTTGCGACCGGTGACTCCGCACCCGAGACGATCACACTGGACGGCGGAAAAATCATTCCGGTGGTCGGACACGTCCGAGACCTCGACTTACACATCGTCCGATACAGGATCCAAGAGGTGATAATCACCGATGACAGTTTCTCCGGTGATCGTTTGTTTGAGGCAATGATGAAACTAGGACGCAACCAGCGAGTGGAATTTCGCTTTGCGCCTAATCTTTTCAACGTATTGCCGCAAAAGACGAGCGTCGATCAGATCGGTGTCCTACCGATGGTCCGTCTTTTTCGTGAACCGCTGACAGACGTCCAGCGATTTGTAAAACGTCTATCCGATATCGTTTTGGCAATTGTAGCCGCGATCATTACGGCTCCGATCTGGCTGGCGGCCGCAATATTGGTACGGATCGATTCCAAGGGACCGCTGATCTACCGTCAGGAACGCGTCGGGATGGATGGCAGGATGTTTCTATGCTTTAAGTTTCGCTCGATGGCTGCCGACTCGGACGACGCGATCCATCGCGAAGCATATCAAAAGAATATTGTCGGCGACGCCGAGGCAAATGCCGGCAACGAAAGCTCACCGATATACGGCAAGGTGAAAAATGACCCGCGCGTCACTCGCGTCGGCTCATTCATTCGCCGCACAAGTATCGACGAATTACCGCAACTTTTAAATGTCATACGCGGCGAAATGAGCATAGTCGGCCCGCGTCCGCCGATCCCATACGAGGTCGAGGAATACGACATTTGGCACCGAAAGCGGCTCGATATGAAACCCGGGATAACCGGACTCTGGCAAGTGTCGGGCCGCAATCGCCTGACATTTGACGAGATGGTCAAGATAGATCTCTATTACATCGAGAACTGGTCCTTGCTCCTGGATGCCAAGATAATGTTACTTACGATACCTGCGGTCTTTCGCGGTGATGGGGCACGATGAACATCGCCGAGGCATTGGCCGCCGCGACTGAGCGGTTGGAAAATAGCGGAATACCTGAATCCCGCCGTGAGGCGGCGTCGCTGATAGCTTTTGCGATCGGCCGTGAACGCGTTTTTCTGATCGCGCATCCCGAGTATATTTTAACGGTTGACGAGACGGCGGCGATAGATGAATCGGTCAAGCGCCGCTCATCTCGGGAGCCGTTTCAGTACATTGTCGGCCGCCAGGAATTTTACGCTCTCGATTTTGAAGTCAGCCCGTCGGTACTGATACCACGCCCCGAGACGGAGTTGCTGGTTGCTCGGGCTATCGACGAACTCAGCAAGATAGATGAACCCCAGTTTTGCGAGATCGGCGTTGGTTCAGGCTGCATCTCAATTTCGGTGCTTTACAATGTTCCGAACGCAACGGCGGTAGGACTGGACATTTCGGAAGCTGCGTTGGCAGTCGCCCGAAAAAATGCCGATCGACACAATGTGCTTGGCCGCCTCGATCTTAGATCGTCAGATATTTACGGATCGCTGACGCCGCGGCAGTTTCACGCGATTCTCTCAAATCCGCCCTACATTCCCTCAAGCGATATGCCGGCCCTTCAACCGGAGGTCTCCGAGTTCGAACCGCGTGTCGCTCTGACAGATGGCGGATCCGGCATCGAGATCATAGAAAGGATCATCGCCGGGGCTCCGACATTTCTGCTAGATGGCGGCATATTGATGCTTGAGATCGGTGCCGGACAATCTGAGATCGTCTGTGAAATGTTCGATCCAATGGTCTGGCGTACCGTCATTGTCCTGCCGGATCTCCAGCAAATACCTCGAACGGTGATCGCCGTTAAAAAATGATTTGGGCGATCGGTTGATTTTACTTGCCTTTAACAACAAAGTGGCGTTAATATGAGGGTGAATTCCACAAGACGTTTGAAATGGTTCAGTTTGCGTTCGAAGTAGCTAGGTTTTTTCGGTAAGTAAGGTGCGAATGATATCGGCTGACAAACTTCGAATTTTCCGGCCCTATATCTAGATCGGAGGTGACTATTATGCTAAACGGTATTTTGGCGGTTCTTTCAGCAATAATTGCTGCGTTTTCATTCTATCAATACTCAACGAGTGGAGACAATAAACTTTACTTGGTAGTTTCGATCATCTTTCTGATCGCGTTTCTCGCACTGGGAGCAATGTTTCTCTCAAGCCGAGTTAACAAGACCGAGGACATTCATATCACTGAGTAATCAGAGCATCATCTTCCGGTTTATATCCGATGTTTATTTCCGGATATGAGTAGGGGCCTATTTTTGTTTTTGGCGGCCGTACTGGCGATCAGTGCGGCTGCCATTTTTGGATCTAATCGCACCTGGCACGGTGATCCCTAATTGGAAATCTAATGTTGACAATAATGTAAGGATTTATCATCCTATTAGTCTAGGCTTGTCTTTCAGGCCGTAGTTATTAGATGCCAAAGATCGCAGACATACAGGAAACGCCGAATCCGAACGCCGTAAAGTTCATCTTAAAGGAGCCGGTCTCGCACGGCACGTCCCACTCGTTCAAGTCGGCTGAGGCGGCGGCGGACGATCAATTCGCCCGCTCGATCTTTGAGACCGGATCCGTTGTCTCTGTATTCTATATGGACAAAATGGTCACGGTCGAAAAGACCGATGACGCTGAATGGGACGAGATACTACCGGAACTTGCCGTTCCGATCAGAGCGGCTGAGGCGGTTGCGACTAGCAAGGGCAAAGCTGCTGCTGCGATGGTCGGCGGAGCGATCGCCGCGGCCGCAAGTGACGACCCTAAGCTCGGTGAGATCAATGCCCTTCTCGACGAACGCATTCGTCCATATCTTGCGGGTGACGGGGGATGGCTGGAAGTACTCGAACTTGATAACGACATATTGAGGATCCGCTATGAGGGTGCCTGCGGCAGTTGCCCCAGTTCGCTTACAGGGACGCTGATGGCGATCGAAAATATGATCAAAGAAGAGATCGATCCCGCCATAACAGTCGTTGCTACCTAGTCAAAAACGCTACATTACCATTTCTTTATTTTGTTGAATCAAAAGAAATTCTTGACATAATTCGGTCAAATTGGTCATAATTTGTTTTGTGGCGGTTTACGCGTATCGTCACTCCGACCACAAACTTATTTTCTACTCATATCTACAGACCTTTTACATCCCGATTTTAGGATCGTTGCCAGCCAATGGAGGAAAGACCCAGTGAATAGCGAAGAACTCGAACAAAGTCTGAAGGCCGAATTTGAGAATTATCTCAAACAGGTCATCGCGGAGATGCGCGATGACGTTACGGAATTTCAGATCAAGATAGAGAGCGAGTTTGAAAAACACAAATCCCACATCGATGAGGCATTCAATGGTTTTTCTGCTCGTTTTGACTCAGAACACACGTTCGACGAAGGATTCCGCGAATCGGTAGTCGAGCATATGCGGCTTGCCCGTGACGAGGGCGCGAAGATCACCGCAACGGCCATCACTAACGCGGAAGAAATGGAGAGACTCGCGACTCCTGAGTTTAATCTCGCCGACATTAAAGAAGCCGTTATTGATATCAGCAGTAAAGATTCGCAGTCAGCGATCCTTAAAGCGCTCATTCAGCACGCGGCATCTTTCACGCCTCGCGGTGCGTTTTTTATCATTAAGGGTGATCATTTTGTCGGTTGGAAAGTATTTGGCAAAGAAGCCGGTAATGGTGAGAATGCGGTTCGCGACATTCACTTCCCGGTTGCGGCAGATTCGATCTTGGGCAATTCGGTACGGGGTCAATCGATGTCCGAAGGTTGGTTCGGAACCTATACCGAAGACAATTCCTTTTTGGAACCGCTTGAGTTTGGCCAGCCCGATCGGATGTACGCGATCCCGCTGGTCGCTCGCGGCCGCGGCGTCGCAGTTTTGTACGCTGATTACGGCCACGAAGGCGTTGCCGTAAACACGGACGCCTTAGAAATGCTGGTTCGCGTGGCAGGCCTGACGGTCGAAATGCTGGCATCGGCAAAGGCTGCTCGATATGGTTCTGAACCGGCGGCCGTTGCGGAAGTCGCAGACGACAATCACGAAAACGAGTCGGTCCATAGCGAGAGTTCGTTCGACGCTGTCCCGGTTGTCGCATCGCCGTTTTACGAGTCCGCGGACGCTCACAGCGAAAACGCTGACATTGACGCAGATCAGGCCGAAGTTGTCGCAGAAAACGAGGCAACGCACCCGCCGGCATTCGGCTACGACTCAGAGCCGTACAGATCGGAGGAGAATGTCGCCGATATGTATCCTGAGGCAGACGTCGAAACTAAACATATTCCGGAAACTCCGGTTTCAGAATATTCGGCGGTCGTAGAGACTGCCGAAGGTGAGATCACCGATAATGAAATTGTTGAAGCTGAAACGCCTGAAGTAGAAAATGTTTATGAGGTAAATGTCGACACGGAAATCGTTGATGATGAACGTGTAGACGCAGAAAATGTTGATACTGATAGTGACCACGCTGATCACGCCGTTGCCGACGCAACGGACGATACTCCGGCCGAGTCAAAGGATTTCGAGACTCCGGAATTTTTGCGATCTGAAAGCGTTCAGTTCGAGACCGTGTCGTCGATAACCGAAACCCACACAGAGATCGTCGATTCTTCGTCGATCACGGTGGAAACGGCAGAAATTCATACCGCGGAGGTCGAACACGTCATCGAATCCGAAAGTTTCGCGGCGTATGAACCTGCTGTCGATCACAGTCCGGTAGTTGAGACGGCGTTTGATCATTTCAACGTCGAAAAGGAAACATCGGACGAGGCCGAGACTCCATATACGGCGCCGACCGTTCAATTCGATACACCCACAGTTTCGGAACCGGCAGTTTCATTCAATGACGTGTCGCCCTTTGACCGACCGATCGAGAAATTTGAGCCAGCGACAGCGATCGGTGCTATTCCGGCGTCCAATCTCACCCCCGTGGTCGAAAAGGTCTCGCTTCCGATCGGAAGCCGTCTTAGCGATCGCAATGTCGACCTGCCCATCGAGGTCGCAGATGAGGAACGCCGTTACCACAATGACGCACGGCGGTTCGCACGACTGCTAGTATCCGAGATCAAGCTCTATAATGAGAAAAGGGTGCAGGAAGGGCGCGAGGCTCACGATCTTTACGAAAGGCTTCGTGAGGCGATCGACCGCTCACGCGAGATGTACGACAAGCGCGTTCAACCTCCGGTAGCGTCCAAATTTGACTACTTCCATTATGAATTGGTAAGTTCGCTAGCCGAGGGTGATATTGGGCGGCTCGGCGGCAGTTATCCGGGAGCTACAGTCTAACCACTACAAAAGGAAACAGAAAAAGCCGCGTGTTGAAAGATACACGCGGCTTTTTTGTTTGTTTCCGGCGACTATTGTTCAGTTCTTTCGGATGGAAATACCGGCCGCGTCGGGCCCGGATTATCCGGCGAAGTGTGGCGGTGCACGATCTTCCAATCCTTGCCGATCAACTTGTAAACAAGCGTCATTCGCCCGGATGCACTTTCAAGCTTTCCGTCGTTCTCCTGTGTTTGCTTCCACTTACACGAGACATAAGCTGCCGTCTTGCTGAGCATTTCGACTCGAACGCCGGTCACGTCGATAGTCACATTTGAGACTTTGGCGTACGAAGACTCGACGTTTGATTTGATGTTTTCCCAACCACCGGTAGCCGAGCCGTTATTATTAAAGACGAGCAGCCGATCGCTTTTCTCGTAGGAAGCCGACACTTTTTCGGCATCGACCTGCTTTATACCATCGATCAAACGATCAAATGCCTGACGTACGCCCTTAGTCGGGTCGGTAGTTGCCGCCGGTTTCTTCTGGGCCGCCACATTGATAGCTAACGCCGCAAGAATTACAATTACATATGCAAATTTATTCATAGTTGACCGTCCTTGACCGTATATACAGATCTGGTGTGAGTTTATAATTGTGCAACTCTTGCTTGCAACATCAGGCGATCAATCATCAAAGCTATGACCGAAAAATTTGATTGTGCATCGTGCGCAGCCCCGCTCGATTTCGAAGGCACACCGGTTCAAAAGTGCAAATTCTGCGGCAGTACCGTGATAGTACCTCAGGAATTGATCCGCGGGAATGATTTCCACCCAAACAATCCGGCGGGTATGGAACTCGATCTGGCAGAGGTCCTAAAGCTTATTGCCAATGGAAATAAGATCGCCGCCATCAAGCTTTTTCGGGAAACATTTGATGTGGGCCTGAAAGAGGCAAAGGTCGCCGTTGAATCGATCGAGGGCGGCCGCGGTGCGATTCTTTCCTCAACACGTACCGCAGATATAAAGGGTGCTTGGTCGACCAATGATTCGATTGCCAAGAGGCAATTGACGTCTCGCGTCGTAAAACCGATATTGGGCAGCATCTTACTGATCTTTCTGCTGACCGCCGGCTTTGTTGCCACGATCCTGTATGTCACATATCGGTCGGTCGACCGGGCTTTCAACAATGCGGTCAATCCGATCACTAAGCGGGGCACAACCCAATCGTTGCCGGCCAACGAATTGCTGAAGTTTGGCGGCAAAGGCAGCGGGCCCGGCCAATTTAGCGATAATCGATACATCGGTGTGGACAGTAGCGGCGGGATCTATTCTGCCGAATATCAGGGCGGCCGCGTCCAGACATTCGATCGCACAGGTATTTTCATTTCGCAGTGGTCGGCCGGAGCCACCATTATCGCAGATATGGCGGTTGGTCGTGACGGAGTGGTCTATGTACTAGATGCCCGAGGTATCGCTGCCTATGACGGGTCGAGCGGCAAGCTTCAGCGGCGGATCGAGCGTCCAAATCTTGCCGGCATCGCGGTAACGGCAGATGGCCGAGTGGTCGCCGCCGGACGTAAAGGGATCGCCATCCTCAGTGACTCACTCGCCACTATAAGCGACCGGAAAGACGCTTTGACACGGGCAAATGCCTTGAAGGGCTTTACGCACGTCGCCGTCGATGGCCTTGATAATGTCTACGCTGTCGACGCAAGCAACCGCGAGATCTGTAAATTTGCGGCGGACGGTCAATTTCTAAAGCGCATCAGCACCGATGTATCCTCACCAAACTCGATCGCCATTGACCCCAAGGGTCGACTTTTTATTTCGGACACGAGCAAGATGATCGCTATTGACGAGAATGGTTTGCCGCTCGGGTCATTCCCGGTTGATCAGGCATTCGGTTCCGCATTTAATGACGACGGTGAATTGCTGATCGCTTCGCGGCCGTTCGTCGTCAAATATTCCTTAGGCTTTTAAGCTGTATAAAATACACCATTTCGTCGCTGCGGCATTACAAATTGCACCGTTTCGGACTCTGAATTTTGGCCGGAACTGACCGTTAGTCGCATTTTACAGCGGCGCCCGGATTTTTACTGTGAGGTACGATAATTGCATCTACTTTGGATAGGTGAGGATGATTCACAGCAACATCCGTCTTTGAAAAAATTTTAATCTGGAGGGAAAGCATATGCGATCCATTAAATTTGCGACACTAGCCTTGGCCTTGGGTCTCGCTTCGGTGTCGATCGCCGGAGCAAATTCTCCGTTGACCGTTAATTTGCCGGACGGCAATACCGCAGTTCAGCAGGATGACACCGCTCCCGATGTTACCGCGAGGGTGGCTCGTATCAGCTATCTCAGTGGTGATATTCGGATCCGCCGACTCCAATCGGAGGAATGGGAAAAGGCCACACTAAATCTGCCGATCGTCGAAGGCGATGAGATCACCTCCGCCGGCGACTCACGTTTTGAGGTACAGTTTGATCGATCGACGCATTTGCGGGTCTCCGACAATTCGTACATCAAGATCAGCCGCCTTAATTACGATGGTGTAGCCCTCAGCTTACCTCAGGGATTAGCCAGCCTGCGAGTGAGGGATTTTGACAAGGACAAGTCTTACTTTGAGATCGACGCTCCGGGCACGACCGTCGCCGTGCAACGCGAAGGAATGTACCGCATCGACGCCGGCCAACCCGGCGACAACCAGATCAAACTGGCGGTAACAAAGGGCGGCGAGGCGAGGATCTATTCAGAAACATCAGGCTTTTTGTTAAAGAACGGCCGGAGCGCAAAAGTCTATATTGCCGGCGATACCGTCGGCGAATGGGAAACCGGTGATGCCTCCAGATACGCCGACGACTTTGACACTTGGGCAATGGATCGCGATTCCATTATTACAAGGTCACTCGCAAATGCCCATTACGACACGTACTACGATCAGGACATTTACGGCGCCGAGGACCTGGACGGCTACGGAGAGTGGATCCACACAAACAAATACGGTTACGTCTGGCGGCCGTATCGATCCTCGACAAGCAGTTATTCCAACTGGTCGCCGTACCGTTATGGCCAATGGCGTTGGATAGCACCGTATGGATGGACGTGGGTCAATGATGAGCCCTGGGGATGGGCGACCTACCATCACGGACGCTGGATATACGACAGTGGCGGTTGGGTCTGGACACCGTATGGAATGTACCGCTCGATGCGAAGCTGGTGGTCGCCGGGAATGGTCGTATTTTCGTCCTATGGTGGCAGCTACTATTGGTATCCGTTGCCGTATTCGTACGCCTATTACAATTACAACTACTATTACTACAATGGCGGCGGCTGGGGTGGCCACGGCGGAGGGCCGCATCCTACGCCGACTCCGCGGTCAACACCGAATCCGGTAGTCACCCCGACACCTGTATTGGCCGGGCCTCCTCCTAAGGGACCGAAACTGCCGCCGCTCGGCAGTGTACCACCCACGGGTGTTGTAACGGTCAAGGCGGACGAGTTCGGACGGATGCGTAAGGGTAATATGACGCCGCCGCTATCGGTAGCGACAACGATCCTTTCGACCGTGCCGGACGATGGCCGCACCGGCCCTAAACTGCCTTCGATCAAGGAGATCAAGGGCCCGCTTAGTAACGATATACGTTCAGAAAAGCCGCGGATCATTACCGGTAACGCTCCTGTGCAAACCGGCGCAACGGTCAGAACGACCGACAAGCCGCTCGACAATGAGCTGAGGACAACACGTGTATTTGGCGGACGGCCGCCCCTTAGCACACAAAAGGACACGCCGAAGGTCAACAACGATACCCCGATCGTCCGTACTCCGCGTGACACGGGCGCGGTCGATCGACAGCCTACGGTAAAGCCGAGTCCGCCGACGGTCTCGCAACCGACTGAGAGGGTAAAGCCGCCGCCGGTGTATAACCCGCCGACCAGGACGGAAACGCCGAAGCCTGTGCCGCCGACGTCGCGACCCGAAACACCGCGATACACGCCGGCACCGCGGCAAGATACGCCGCGTAATGCTCCGCCGCCGCGACAGGACACGCCCAAGCCGGCACCGCCGCCGGCAAAATCAGAGCCTAAATCTGAAAAGCCGGCACCGATCGAGAATAAAGGCAGCCGAAAGCCAGATAGCCAATAGCGGGCAAAAAAGAGCCGCCTCAAAACGAGGCGGCTCTTTTTTATATCTCGTCTGAGGTATTTTAGTTTCCTGTAAACAATTGCCTGTCTATCGCCTTTGGGTCGCCGACGACGACAAATCTGAGGTTTCTCATATACTTATTTGCGACGGCCTTGATCTGATCTCCCTTAACCCCGCGAATGCCGTCAAGAAATTTCGAAGCGTTTCGCCACCCTCCGCCGATCAACTCATAACGAGCGAGTTCCGCGGCCTGTGAGGCGTTAGTTTCCTGGTCAACATAGTATGTAGTCAAAAAGTATCCCGGAACGCCTGTAACGTCTTCTTCGGTCACTTTCTCTGTCTTTAGCCTTTCGATCTCAGCCAGCATTAACCGGACCGATTGATTCGCGTCTACCGCGGTGACATATATCTCAGCGGTGTTTGCCCCGAGATTTCCCATTTCGGCATTGGGAGCGTATGAGAGATTACGCTTTACGCGGACTTCCTGATACACCCTGCTCTGGAGCAGGGCGACGGCAACGCGCATTGCGTAATAATCAGGATCGCCTACCGAAGGCGCCTCAAACACGCCCTTAATATAATTGGTGCTAAGTGCTCGCGGCGTGACGTCAAGTGTCGATTTAGCAAATGTGAGCCGCGGCATTGGGGTGGACTTGTAGTCACCCTTTGGCAGGTCGGCGAATGATGCAGTCACAAGCTTTTTCATCTCGGCCAGATCGACATCTCCGACGACGACCAGAAGCATTCTCGACGTTTGCAGCAACCCTTTGTAGTAATTGCGCAGATCATCAGGTGTAAATTTTGTGACGTTTTCGATGGTGCCGAGCGGGCGATTTGCGTACGGGTGGCCCGCGTAAACCACGCTTTCTTCAACCAAGCCAAGTGAACTGTCGGGGCTGGCCGACTCGTTCCTTAGTCCCGCCAAAATGACGGACCGTATGCGGTCGACATCGGCGGCGGCAAAAGACGGATCTTTTACAAGGTCTGTAAATACGCCCCAAGAACGCGAAAAATTTTCGGCGGTCGAGGTCAGCGACATCACGCTGAAGTCAAAGGCCGATCCAGACCCGATCACCGAACCCGTTCGGGAGAGTTCCTTTCGAAGAACTTCACGTGGAAAACGCTTGCTCGATTCGGCCGCGACGGAGAGTGCCAGATTTTCGATACCGGCATTGCCGGGGCTCTGATTACGAACGCCGCCCCTTACAAAGAGTCCGACCGACACCGTCGGCGAACTCGTCCGACGCTTGAAAATGACCTTTAGGCCGTTAACATCAAATTCCGAAACCGTTGCTCCGGTAGCGGCAGTCTGTGCGTACGACGGGATGGCAAAAAATGAGATGATCAGTAAGAATTTAATTAACTTCATACAGTTATAGTGACCGCGACCGCTTATTTCCCTATCAGATCCGCTTCGGTGAGTTTTGACTCGTCCTTAGAGGCGGCCGACAACATCGCGACGCCGACGTGCGGCTTACCTAAAATATAGGTCGCTATGTACTTGCTGATGTCGGGCCGTTTGATCGCCCGAAGATTTTCGTAGTAGCCGCGATAATAATCCGTACCGGTCGACGACCACCAAAATCCGAGTGTATGGGAATATTCGCTGAGCTTTTCGCGCGAATAAAGGTCGCGAGACTCGACCAGTGTCTTAGCATTCGCAAGTTCTTCGTCGGTGAAATAACCGGGCGCATTGAATTTGGCGATCTCAGAGTAGATCTTGGCAACCGCCGCCTTTGCCTTATCGGGCGTTGTCACGAGCGTGATCCGGATGGGCCCGACGTTTCGCTGTGTGTAGTAATGCACATCGGCCGAAACCGCTAACCCGGAATCGATCATTTCACGCTGAAATCGCGAATCCGGCTGGCCGACGATGAAGGAAAATACGTCAGCCGCATAGGTCGAGGCATTGTCCTTGCCGATCGACGGCCCTTGCCAACCGATCTGGACGATCACATTCTCGACATCCTGCGTAACAAAAATGCCTTCGCTTTTGAGCAGTGGCGGATGCTCGACCAACGGAAACTTAATAAATGGATCATCGCCGCGTTTCCAATCGCCAAAGAGCTGTTCGGCGAGAGCGAAAATGCGGTTAGGCTCAACGTCGCCCGTCACCAGCAAGGCAGCGTTGTTCGGCACATAATACCGCGATTGTATCAAACGCATTTTTTCCGTCGTCGCACTTGCTACGGTCTCGCGCGTGCCGCCGGGGCTTTTTCGCGACGGATATTTATAAAAGAGCTTGTCCATTAAAGTCCGGTCAAGGTAATAACCGGGCTCGGACTGCTGCCGATCGAGTTCGCCGAGCACAACCTGGATCTCTTGTGAAAATTCGCGTTCGTCGAATGATGGAAACAACATCGCGTCGCGCATCGCTCGCATAAGTGTTTCGAGATTTGGGCTGGTCGCCGTGAAATAGTAGTTTACATACTCCTCCTGCGTCGTGCCGTTTCGGACATAGCCGCTCTGATCAAGTAGGTTGATATATGATGTATCGCCGATCTGCGACTTTAACTTGAGCTGCTCGCCGCAATTGGCACCGAGGAAATAATCCATCCGTCCAAGGCTCTTGGCATAATCGCAACGAAAAATACCCACCGCCTTATTCGTCTTAAAGAACATATGTTCGTAAAGATGCGAAAGGCCGTTGAGTTCGGGCGGTTCGGTAAATGAACCGTTGCGGACAGCCATCTCGACCGTAACGAGCGGGACGCCGGAGTCGGGATAGACGATCACCTCGAGACCGTTCGCCAGCACCTTGCTGACGTACGGGATCTTGGTAGTTGATCCGGCCACTGTCTGTGGTGTCGGCGCCGTAGCAACGGCCTGGCCGAACGAAATGCCCGCGGTGATAACCGACAAGCCAAGTATGATTAGAAACTTTTTCACTTATTTACCCCAAAAACGATGCCGACTTGTTGCGGCAAATATTATCTAATAATCTAACATAAGGAGTTAGATAATCTATGGAACGCGATAATTTGATGCACGGCGCCCGTTCAGCGTTGAATCACGATATGGATATTCGTACTTGGGCTGAAAATTTTCTTAAAGAAAAAGCCCGTGGCGAGAATACGTCAATGACTGACGAAGAGTTTGAAAAATACTGGAAATACCACAAACCCGAGATCATGCACGCCGGTGCAACCGAGGCGATGGCGGCTTATAAGCAGAAAGTTAAGTAAAGTAGGCGTCTAATTGACCAGTGGTTCAATCGTCCTTCAAGAACCGCTTATAGTCACGAGCGGAGTGGATAATGCGGAGAATCACGATCTCTTCGGTATTCTCCGTATAAAAGATCAAACTTTTTTTGAAGTCTCGAACAAACCACATTCGGATATCGATATGGTTCTTAAATTTTCTCACGATGCCGATCTTTGGTGATCTCCGCAGGTCTTCAAGAGTTAACTCAAACGCATCGAAAAAACGATCCGCCACCGAAATATCTTCCTCGGCTAGATAATCGGCCGTCTCGACCAAGTCAATGAAAGCCTGCGGAAGTTTAACGATCTTCATTTCGCAAGCTTTCTGGCTTCAATGCGTTCTTTAACGATCCTTCGGCCTTCGTTGATATCGTCTTTGGTCAAAAGAGTCGTTTCACCGCTGGCATATGCCTCGGCGATGAGAGTTTCGAAGCGCGAATTTTCGACGCGCTGGTCAGCCCGGATCAATTCGCGCACATACTCGCTGATAGTTCCGTACCCGTCAGTTTTTATCTTTTTCTCGACGAATTGCCGCATCGATTCAGGAAGGGAAATATTTAGTGTGGACGTCGACATAAGTACCAATATACCTCCAGATGATAGTAGCACAATGTCAATAAATGTTAATTATTAATATTTATTGACATTTTCACTCATTTTCTAGAGGACAACTGCCTGGCCGCACGAAATGCCCGCGGTGCAACCGAGTCGATGGCGGCATTTCGACAAAGCACGAAGTAACAAAATAAAAGGCAAGGCGAAGCACAGTTACTTCGCCTTGCCCTTTTACTTCGGCATTTTACTTTAGCGTTTACACGCCCGGCATCGCTTTCTTGAGAGGTTTCAAGATCGCAAATAGTACGATGGCCATAAATAGAGCCATGCAGGCGAGAACAAGGAAGAACGTCGACTGGAGCCAAATGTCCCAGTAGATGCCTATCATTGTCAGCTTGTTGCCGATCGCGGTGGCGACGAACCAGCCACCCATCATCAGGCCGCGAATGCTGATCGGAGCGACCTTAGATACCAGCGAGAGACCCATCGGCGAGAGCATAAGCTCGCCCAGTGTCACTACAAAATAAGCAAAGATCAACCAGAATGGCGAGACGCGGAATAGGTGCGCGTTTTGCAAAATGGCGTCGTGGTGGACATTGCCAGCTCCGGGCGACGCTGCGTTTATGGCAGCGATCAACTGATCCTGTCCCGAGGTTACGGCGGCGGTCGCCTCGTCCTTTTTGGGCGAGAATTTGACCCCAAAAATCGTTTTCTTGCCATCCGGACCTTCCGTTTTCTGGATCTTGTCGAGAGCGTCCTTCGATAAGCCGGCGGCGGCGAGATTGGTTAAAACACGTTCGTTGATGCGGAATTCGCCCGAGCTTAATTGTGCCGGGGATTTTACTGCCTTTTCGCCCATACTCGCGCCAAACCATAGAACGACGAATGAGAGACCGGTCAACGTCATTCCAAAAGCCATCTTAGTCGGCGTCGAAGGCTCTTTGCCTCGCCGGTCGAGGAAGCCCCAGAACCACACCAGCGGGAAGGTGAGCGTAATGATCCAGAATGCATTGATCGCGTTCGAGATCGTACCCGAAACCGTCCAATCCGTATTGTCGTCGGCGAAATACGTTAGGGTCGAACCGTTTTGATGAAAGACCATCCAAAACACGATGACGATGATAAATATCACGATCAGCGCCAACACCCGTTTCGAGTTGGGGATCGTATCCATCAGACGGCTTCGCGATGAGTCGCCCGATGCACCCTTGTGATCGTCTGTTCCCTGATCTGCATTAGCCGAAGTGTTGAAATCCTCGATAACGTGATCGTCCACTACGATGACGCCCTTAGCAAATTTCTTATCCGCATGAACCACAAGACTCTTGAAATACCAGAGGATCGCGACTGAGATGACCATTCCGAACGCGGCGACGGCAAAAGCCGCGTGGACGCCGACGTTCTGCTTTACGATCTCCATCACGATCGGAGCCAGGAAAGCTCCGACGTTGATACCGAGATAAAAGATGTTGTACGCCCGATCCTTAAGGTGACTGCCCTCGGGATAAAGGTTGCCGACCATCGTCGACACATTGGGCTTAAAGAATCCGTTACCGATGACAAGACAGGTCAGAGCCGCGTAGACGGCCCACATCGTCGGGATCGACAGCAGGCCGTGACCGGCCATAAAGAAGAAGCCGCCGATCATTACCGCTTTGCGATAGCCAAGAAACCTGTCGGCCAAGAAGCCGCCGACCAGCGGACTAAGGTAAACGAACATTAGATAGTTCGCGTAGAGCCCTGTCGCTTCGGCTGCGGTCCAGCCAAACCCATTAACCGGATCGCGGAGATACAAAACAAACAGGGACAGCATCGAATAAAAGCTGAAGCGTTCCCACATCTCCGTTCCAAATAGCACGTAAAGTCCCTTGGGGTGCTTGCCTGATTCGGCACTAATATTTCCGTTAGCGATCGTTGCTGCGTTTGCACTCATCGAATTTTTTCCTTTATTGTTTTAATTTTTGGAAGGGTTGAAAAAATATAGCAAATTTTACCGATTATCGGAAAGTAAAAACCGTGGTCGCCCGACATTGGCATGCATTTCTGACATATAATGTCGCCGGTAAGGCCTGAACGGCCGACGACACGGCGATAGTTAGCCAAAAAAACGGCGCGGGTGATCCCAACGGCGGCTTCTGCTCCTATTTTCCGTGAGCAAGGACGAGAAATTAAGTAGTCAGGCCCCCGCCGGTTCGACGTTTTCTTCATGAACGACGTCTTCGGTGTTTCGCATCATCTTGGAGATCGGGAAAGCGAGCAATCCCAAAATGACCGCCGAGACGATAAGTGCGATCGTCGTCCAGGTGAATAGCTGGGGCGTTTGCTCGAGTTTTTCGGGGTCAACGCTACCGCCGACGAGCCCGGCGATGAGGTTGCCGACAGACGCAGCAAGGAACCATATGCCCATCATCTGACCGACGAACCGGCGAGGTGAGAGCTTGGTCATCGATGAGAGTCCGACCGGGCTGAGGAGCAGCTCGCCAAACGTCTGGAAAAGATAGCTGGCAGCCAGCCACCAAGCCGCGACTTTGACCGCTCCGCCGCTCGCAACCAGCATATTGGCAGGGAATATCATTATGAAAAAGCCTATGCCGGCCAGAGCGAGACCGAGAGCAAACTTTGCCGGAGCAGAAATGGTGATATTCCGGGCACCAAAGTAAGTCCATATACCAGCGAATACCGGAGCAAAGATGATGATCAGGAACGAGTTGATCGACTGAAACCAAAGTGCCGGCACTTCAAAAGAACCGATATTACGCTCCGTAAAATCCTTGGCAAACAGATTTAGTGAAGTTGGAGCCTGTTCGAATGCCGCCCAAAAGATCGACGCGAAGATGAACAAGACACCGATAACGACCACGCGCTTCTTCTCGTCACTGTTCAGCTTGCCGGCAATGAACATATACAAAAAGAACAGGACTGCGACGCTAACCAATGCATAAAGCATATAGCCGCCGACGACTTGCGGATCTAAAACGATGACGCCGGTGGCGGTCAGTACCACCATTAAGGCAATAATTGCGAGACCGACGGCGACCACTATCTTTACTCGCGTTTCGTATCCGGCCTGAATCGTCGGATCGGGATCGCGGCTCCGCTCGATGCCGATATTCCCGAGGGTTGAGCGGGAACGCACGGCGAACCAGATCAAGCCAGCCAGCATACCGACGCCGGCAGCACCAAATCCCCAGTGGAAGCCGTATTTTTCTCCGAGCAATCCGGTCACGATCTGTCCGAACGTAGCACCGACGTTGATTCCCATGTAAAAGATCGAAAATCCGGCGTCACGCCGCTCGCCGCCCTCAGGATAAAGGTCTCCGACGATAGCCGAAATATTCGGCTTGAGCAAACCGGTGCCGAGAACAATGAGGATCAGGCCGACAAAGAACAGGACTTTTCCGCCAAACAATCCCGACAGGCCGATCGAGAGATGGCCGCTCGTGATCAACACTGCACCGTACATAATCGCCCGACGCAGCCCGAGAAGGCGGTCGGCGATCCAGCCGCCTGGTAGCGACGAAAGATATACACTAGCTGAATAGATGCCGACGATCGCCGCCGCTTGGGGCCGGTCAAACCCAAATCCGCCTGCCATCATCGTGGCGGTCATAAATAAGATCAGCAGCGGCCGGATGCCGTAGAACGAAAAGCGTTCCCACATCTCAGTCATGAACAGGGTCGGAAGTCCTTTTGGATGGCCAAAGAATTCGCGGCCGGTTCTTGGGTTTAGATCGTCGATCGATGAGCTCATCAATATTCCCCTTTTTAATGTTTAAATTCCCGGAAGAGTTAGGCAAAATATATCAGATAAACTATTTATCAAAAAGAGGACACATGCGTAAACAGTCAATTATGGTGATTTTCGCCCTAGCGTTTTTGATGATGGCATCATCGACCGCAGTTGCACAGAGCGAACGGATGAGCGTTTCGGCGGCTGAGGTGACGGGTACGTTTCGGATGAATTTTCAGGGAAAATTCAAACAGCAGACGAACGATCTCAAGATCATCGCTCTCGGCCGGGGCAAAATTCGCGTAGCATTTGACCTGGTGTATCCATATACACTCCAAAACGGCGAGATCTCGGTGAATATGGGCTCGCTGGACGGTGAGGCGGCGATCGAGGGCGATCGTGCAATTTATATGTCCGATGAGTTCGGCCCGTGCAAGATCACGATCAAATTCGTGAAACCTGGCACCGTAAAGGTCACACAGGACGGCTCAGATAGCGACTGCGGCTTTGGCCACAATGTGTGGGCAAGCGGCACATATCGAAAGATCAGCGGAAAAAAACCAACATTTGAAAACTAGATAATACTCGACGGCCGCCTTGATTAAATATTTTGGCCGCAAGGCGGGCACAAGTTCCCTCGAATCCGGTTTTTAGACCACTTTTGAGCCGAACTAAGTGTCACCGTACTAACAGGTTTGCGGGAAAAATCAGAATAATTTAGACTTATTGAGGTTTGCCCTTGTAGCTCAATGGTTAGAGCAGCGGACTCATAATCCGTTGGTTGTAGGTTCGAATCCTACCGAGGGCATACTTCTTTTTTCTGATCCTGTCCGTTTCACTTTGACGAAGGTGTACCCGCGGGGTCATCTAATGTGCGGCAATAAAACCCCCATTTAGGCACTGAAACTTTCGAACACATAGTAAAAGGCCCCAAACATAAGAGTTTGGAGCCTTTTTTTAATTTACCGTCCCGTTAGACCGCAGGTGTAGTTTTACTCTCCATTCCCTTGGTGCAGCACGGACAACCGTCTTTTCCGCCTGACGCCTTGGCGGCATCGCCGTGCATCGAATGGCCTTTCATCGCTCCGTCTTTCATCATCGGACAGGATTCCTTGCCTTCCATTAAAGGGTGGTCAGCAGACATTCCATCGGTCTTCATCGAATGGTCTTTCATCGCACCGTCTTTCATCATCGGGCACGATTCCTTACCGTCCATCTTCATTGCGTGATCCGCCATCGCACCGTCCTTCATCATCGGGCACGCCGCATCACCGTCTTTATGATCACAGTTTGAATGCATCGATGCCGGATCTGTCGATGCCGAATGCTTACCCTTCATCGGACAGGATTCGCCTTTGCCACAGCACGATTGGGTCGCCGTCTGCTCGATAACGGACGTATTTAGAGCATACACAGCGATCGCGAGGCCGAAAACCAAAATTGCGGATGCAAACAGAAGTATTTTCTTTTTCATAACATTGATCGATCCGGATAGATTCAGTGGAATTATAGACCCAATTCCAACTCAATTCAACAATATTTCTCGACGAGGCGACACAGTGCTCGTAAAGAGTGATCATATCGCAGCCAATGCTGTACGGAAGTGACCGGGATCACAAACCATCGACAGAGCCGATCATCTATCGGCTCAATTCGTCGTCGATCAATGCACGCAATTCGCCCTCGCCAAATCGCGCGAGCATCCTGCCATTTACAAAAAACTGTGGCGTTTTGCGCACGCCAAGTCCCTGTCCGTCCTTTTTGTCCAGTTCGATCTTGGCGGCGTAACGATTTTCTTTGATCGCCGCATTCATTTTATTTACGTCGATACCGAGTTCCATCGCGTAATTTTCGAACAGAGTACTGATGTCGGGCCTTGCGGCGGTCGCCGGAGCACCGTGTTTTTCGCCCCATTCGGGCTGTTTCTGAAACAGCAGTTCGCGGGCCTGCCAGAATTTACCTTGTTCGCCCGCGGCCTCCGTAAGGTTGGCGGCATTTAACGAATTAGGATGCAGCGGCATATATCGGGCGGCAAACCGGATCTTGCCGTCATAGTCTTTCAAAATTTTCTTGATGATCGGGCTAAAGGCCGCGCACGATTCGCATTCCGGATCATAAAATTCGACCAGCGTAACCTTGGCGTCCGCCGGACCGAGTATTGGTGTATCCGGCCGAAGAAGTTGCCCCGAGGGAGCACTCGGACCAGTGGTGTTGGTCGGCTTTCTTACCTCTTGGACCGATGAGCGATAGTAACTCGAGCCAATGTATGCCGCGGCGATCACCGCGAGTATTATCCCGCCTAAAATAACAAATTCCTTTCTCATAAATTTAATCTTCCTTGGACCTATAGGCCAATAAACACAGTGTCAAACTGATAAAGCCAACCAGACCCATCAGTGGTATCGTAATAAATCCGAGCCATTCCAGTTGGACCGCGTTACACGGCACGCCGACCGTACACGGCGTGATGCTCTCGGGGATAAATCCGTAATAGAGCAGATTGTGATAGATCGAGATCGCGAGGCCGACAAGGCTCAACGAGAGCGCGTATATCTTCCAACTCGGGTCGCGGCGAATAATGCCGATGCCGATGATCAGGATCATCGGATACATAGCGATCCTCTGATACCAACACAATACGCACGGCGGCAATTCCATCACCTCACTGAAAAAGAGGCTGCCCACCATTCCGGTCAGAACTATCGTCCAGGCGGCGTACGGCAGTACCGCATTGATGCCACTACCTTGCGTTGCGGAACCTACTTCACTGCTTTCCATAACTTCATAACGGCCGAATATTCCATCGGCTTGGAAAAAATATCTCTTATAGACTTTGTCTTAGTTAAAAAGGTGGTTCGCTGACCGCAGACGTGCGTCCGCCGAAACGTACCGGAATGGCGTTAGGCCTTTGGCGGCAACCAGATCCGTATGGGGTCGGCCGAATTGTATGGGCGGCGGTGATCAACTATATGGTTAGAGATGGCCGGATCGATGCCCCCATTTCCATCAAATGCGAATGGATAAACGGCTAACGTATCGTCGCAGCATACAAATGTGCAGCACGTCGGGCATTCTTCAGAATATACGTCGTCACCCGCGACCTGAATGGCGGCGGATCGGTCGCCATTTTGGTCGGAAACGAGCAGAGATGCCGCACGGCAAGGATGTGCCGAAAGCAACGAAAGGTAGACGATAAAACTTAAGATCAGTATCTTCAAATTATCAGGCCTTGGTCTATTTTCACTTGGTTGATGACTATCTGCAAGTAACCGTGGATGCTGCGATTGTTTCGCGACGACTTAACCGCTCTCGCGGTCGAAAAGAATCAGAGATCCGCGAATTTACACGCTCTATGTGTAAATTTTCGCCTTTCGGAGATTGCTAGCGCTACCCCCAGGACTATAACCCTTGCAAATGCGGGGATATATACGCCCGTGATCTGGCATAAATATTGCGCTTATACATTGTAAACAGTTCACGGCTTTTGACCGTTTCGTCCTGTATTTCGAGTAAGGGGTTCCTGATCCGCGATGCTCGATCGATCGGATATGGTTTTTGGCAGATCAAGCCGGTAGGAGAAAGATTATGAAAGCGAGATCGATAGTTATGTTATTGGTTGCGTGGTTGATGATGAGTTCTCCGGCTTTCGGGCAACAGCTTAAAAGCTGGTGGTTCTTTGCACCGCGGGAGATGGCCGAGCGAAAGATGATACCGATGTCCGAACTCTCGGCCTGTCTGCTTGGCGAAGATTCACCTCCGGGCATACGAGGCAAATTTAAGCGTATAGTGGACGGCGGCGTACAGACTCAACCCGGGCTGATCAGGCGAAAGCTATGTGATGTAGGCCTGATCTTAAACCTATTGCCCGAAGAGGATAAGAATCTCGCAAATGATTACCCGGGATATGCGATCTACAAGATCGCCGGCAATAACCTGGAACTCCATATCTTTCCAGCGGACATCAAGTATGTGGCAGTTGCAAATTTGAAATTCGCGGCATCCCAAACATTACTTAAAAAGGACCTGAAGGCCTGCGGCACAACGGCGCTCCAACGACTTTTCGCACCGACCAATTCTATCTGGAAGGAAAATTGGTCGACGTGGCAGGCACCTATCAAGGACCTAAAGGCCGAAAACAATCCCATTAATTTTGATGCTTATGATATTTGGATAATGAGCGTCGATGATCACAAGGTATTTGTAAAACGTGTCGGCATAAAACATCCTGTTTTCGATATTTTGCCCGATAGAGACGAACTCATACGAAGAAAGTAGGGAGGTTAGATATGTTTACCGAAAGATCCACAAAGAACTTACCGTTATTCGGATTTACGATCCTGGTTTTTCTCGTAATGATCCTTGGTTGCGGCGGCTCCGGAAAAACTTGTGTCGGAACATTGACCGTTGACGGCAAAACCTACGAGGGAAGAGATCGGGTCGAGGCCCAGGCCCGGGAAAACGCGTGCAGTATGTACTGTATCGAGGGCGACAGTGGATATGACCGGATGTATCAGGCTTTTATCAAAACTCCCGAGGCTAAGAAAGTAAATATTGACTTCAATGCAGAAAACGTCTCATTGAAGAGTAAGAAATGGGCAGCCTTGGAGAACGAAAGAATGAACAGGTACGTTGACCAGTGTCGAGAGGGTTGCCTACGACAACATAGCAACGGCACACGGATCATTGAGGTCAAATGCCAATGACGGACGGCGTCATTCCTCGGCACTTCGGAAATATCAGACGTTAAATCGAAAATCGACAACGTCGCCGTCCTGCATTATGTATTCTTTGCCTTCGACGCGGGCGAGGCCTTTCTCGAGCGCGACTTTGCGGCTACCGCACGCGACGAGGTCATCGTATGACACGATCTCAGCGCGGATGAAGCCGCGTTCGATGTCCGTGTGGATCTCGCCGGCGGCCTGCGGTGCTCTTGTGCCGATCGGGATCGTCCAGGCCCTGACCTCTTTTTCGCCGGCGGTCAAAAAGCTCATCAGGCCGAGCATATGATAGGCGGCCTTGATCAGTTTGTCGACGCCGCTAGAACTTAAGCCGAGATCTTTCAGATACTCATCACGCTCGGCGGGGTCGAGGGCGACGAGTTCGGCTTCGAGCTTGGCGCAGATGAAAACCACGTCCGCTTGTTCGCTCGCGGCGTGCTTGATCACAGCCTGAACGTGCGGATTGCTTTCGGGGTCGGCGAGCGTTGCTTCATCCACATTTGCAGCGTAGATCGTCGGTTTGGTGGATAAAAAGAACCAAGTTTTAATGGCCTCGCGTTCGTGGTCCAAGAGGTTCGCTGAGCGCGCCGGGCGACCTTCCTCAAGCACCGGTTGGATCTTGTCGAGTATCTCTAGTTCGAACTTTGCTACCTTATCACCCGACGCTTTGACGGCTCTAGCGGCTTTTTCGCGACGCTTGGCGGCGGAGGCGAGATCGGCGAGGGCGAGCTCGATCTGGATCGTCTCGATGTCGCGGATGGGATCGACCGACCCCTCAACGTGGATAATATTATCGTCGTCAAAACACCGAACAACCTGAATAACCGCGTGCGTTTCGCGGATGTTGGCAAGAAATTGATTGCCCAATCCTTCGCCCTTTGACGCTCCGCGGACGAGTCCGGCGATATCAAGAAACTCGACCATCGCGGGCACCGTTTTCTGGGCTTTATTAAGTTTTTCGAGGACCGCGAGACGTTCGTCGGGCACGGCGACCATACCGACGTTCGGCTCGATCGTCGCGAACGGATAGTTCGCCGCGAGAGCTGATTCCTGAGCGGTCAGTGCATTAAAAAGTGTCGATTTTCCAACGTTGGGCAGTCCAACTATTCCGGCTTGTAACATAAGGGCGTCTTCCAGTGACTATTCAAAAACTGTTATTTTACAATCGAAAGCCGTATTTGCGAAATCGCAGCACCATTTGCCAATTGTGGCGGATCAGGCAAAACCGGAATTTGCCAAAATGCCCTTTTGTAGGAAGCCCTTAAATTCGGACACAAATTGCGATCCCCAAGGACAATTTGTATCGTCCTCAAGAAATCATCGGTCATATTTTAGCTCATCGAGCCGCATCACAATGGCCTATTGAGGCAGATAAGCATTCTCGACCGGCCGGTCGCCGTTCAAACCGAACTGAACTGCGGTAAAGCCGGCTTGGCTCTGCATCAGATACCAAACTCCGTTTGACGGGCGGAAAACGGCTGCATCTGATTTGCCATCGCCGTCAAAATCTCCGGGAGCCGCAACATCTCCTGTCGTGCCGAACGGAAATGCGTAATATGTCAGATCATCGCTCCGGAGCACGAACCACTCCCCGGTAGATGGCCGCCAAAATGCCACATCGGCCTTTCCGTCACCGGTAAAATCTACCGGAACAGCTTGATCGGTGGACACGCCGAACTGCGTGGCAAAGACGCCGCCGCTGCTCTTTTGCACCCACCATTCCGTCCCTGTCGCACCCGCGGGCCGGAAAACGGCGATGTCCGTCTTGCCGTCACCGTCATAGTCAGCAGGTGCGGGTTTATCGCCCGCCTGGCCAAATTGAACGTATGTGTAAGTTCCCTGACTGTCGCTGTTGGCTATATACCACGTGCTGTTCGACGGGCGAAATACGGCCAGATCGGTCTTACCGTCATTGTTGTAGTCGGCCGCCACAGGTATGTCGCCCGGGCTGCCAAATGCTCTTGAGGTGTAGATGCCGGCCTTGGTAAGTAAGTGCCAGACGCCGTCGGTCGGGCGAAACACCGCCGTATCGGTCTTGCCGTCGCCGTCAAAATCTCCGGGTACCGGAATATCACCCGGCGAACCGAACGCTACACCGCCGGGAGAGCCATTTGAACTATTGAGGTAATACCAAAGCCCTGCATCCGGGCGAAAGATACTTACGTCTGACTTACCGTCACCGTCGAAATCGGCGTTTTTGTTCTTGGCGATCGTCAGTCCAGCCACCGGGCCATCGGCGATGTCGCCATCGATATTAAAGGTCACGCCGCCCCAGGTCTCGTTGTGAGGGTTTTGCCATTGCTTGATCCGCTGATGGTTATTCCATACATTCGTCGGCACAGGCGGGGTCGGCGAATTATACGTCCACACATTCATCACAAGGTCCCACCTTGCAAACCAAACGGCCTCCATTCGGCTAGGTTCGGGTATCGAGATCCAGTCATTTACCGCATTGGTCGGTGACCCGTAAACGCCCGATTTATAGTTGAGCTCCTTGATACGATCGGTCCAACCTTTTAGGAAAGCGGCCGTGGCTACACGACAACCCGGCGAACTGCCGGTTTCGGTGTAGCTCTCCATATCGTAGTAGAGTACCGAACCGGCGGTCAGACCCAGATTGACGGCGGCAGCGACGGCAATGTCGGCTTCGCCCCGGCCCTGCTGTTCGGCGATCGCGGTGTCGTAGCTGAATTTCGCTGTCGTCGCCGATGCTGTGCAGGGCGACTGGTAGCCGACGACCGTCGGGATCAGTCCCCAACCCATCGCGGTAACCTGATCGACCCAGGCGGCCGAGAGATTTGGCTGGGCTGCGCACGCTCGATTACGGCCGCTCATATAGATATTCATATCGAAGTAGGGCGAAGTGTTCCACCAGATCTGCATTTGGGAAACACTAGGCGAATCGCACTTATCAAACCCACGATTGAGGCTGATCCGAGTGTTGCCGCCCGGCGACAGTGCGAATGCAGGCGTTTGTTCCACGGCACGCTGTGCCTTTGCACGTTCACCTGCGGCCAACTCGCTTATCGGATCCGGCGTTATATCTGTACCGTCCGCGGTTCTTACGCGGGTTTCCTGTACACATCCTGCCTTTTGGCCGAAACAAAAACCGCTTTGCGTGAGCAGCCAGGGCGAATTTTCGCCCGCTGCCATCACCACTGTCTCATCAGCCGAAATGCCAGCGGACTTTCCTAAGCGTTCGAACCTCGCCGCCTGCCCATCAGCACCGCTGGAGTTTAGGTCAGAGCTCGACGCAACAAACGTCCACGGGCCGCCGTTATCTGATGAAATATAAGTCGATCCACTGATAAAATTGGAGCTGCTCGTGAGCCTGACCCGAAGGCTGATGATCTCGCCGGCCATTGTTAATTCAACCTTTGAATAATCTGCCTCGACGAGATCCGCATCTCTCATTTCGATTGGCAAATAAGACCAAGTATCAGCGTCCCGCGGTGAACTAGCGAGCCTGAAACCGCCAACCATTCGATTGGCGATCACCACGTGGATCGCTCCATCAGCGGCCATTACGGCACCGGCGATACCGTCGCTTAATCCGAGGTTCAGGTTGATCCTTCGCCACGCCTTGCCGTCGTTTTCACCAACAAAGAGTTCCCTTTCGGTAAAGATCAGTCCAACGCCGCCCGAGCGCACAATTCCTTTGATCACTGCCGACGTCCCGGCGTCCTCGCTATTCACCGCGACCCGACGAGCACTCGGTTCAACGAGGATGGACGGTGACGCCGCAAAGGTATAAGCCGCGAACAGCACAAATGTAATAGTTAGGATCGACACGTTATTAAATTTCATAATAGCCTCGGACCTATGAGCAATCGTTATGGATTTCGCGTAAAGTATAATCGAAAATGCGGTCGGGCAACAAGACCATTTTTGCAAGTTCTCCGCCACGCTCACATTGGCTGTGTGGGTTGAGAGTTAACGGTAAGTGGCTATAATATCTGTGACAGCGAACAAAGCCGGAGGTCAACTATATGTTTTGCATCAAATGCGGTACTGAAAACTCGGACGCGGCACAGTTCTGCCGAAAATGCGGCGAAAAATTCGAAGGTGAAACCGAAACGCAGGTTGCCGTACGGCCGAGTGAAATTACGGACAATAACGAGGGATCTGTCATATTTTCGATCGGCCCAACGCTCAAGTTCGTTAAGATCGGCTATGTCCTAGCAGCGGTCGGGGCATTGTTGTTGGTTGCCGTATTGAGCGTGTTTGGAGTCACGGTGCTGATCGCGATACCTGTCGGACTGATGATGTTTCTGATCCCGGCCTTTTACCACTTAAAGACAAAGCTCGTACGATACTCGCTGCTAGACACGCAGATAGAGGTGGACGAGGGCCTCATCTCGCGAACGACCCGCAATATCCCGCTGAGGCGGATCCAGGACGTCACGGTAACGACGACGGCAATGCAGCGACTGCTCGGCTTTGGAGATCTAATGATCGATAATGCGAGTGAGGACGGCGGTAAGGTGTCTCTCAAGAATATTGATTCACCCAAAGAATATGCGGACATTCTACTCAAGCATATTCGCCGCCTGGACAGTTAGACCGGACCATAAACGCTGACGAGATTTTTTATGAAGACCTTTTTTATTACGGGCGGCGCCGGATTTATCGGTTCAGCCTTTATTCGGCTCCTGATCGAGAGTTCCGACGATGTACGGATCGTTAACTACGACGCCCTCACCTACGCCGGCAACCTTGAGAATCTGGCCGGGATCGACGACGATCGGCACGTCTTTGTCCAAGGCGACATCTGCGACCGCGAGAATGTACTTGCGGCCTTGCCGGCGAATACGGATGCGATATTTAATTTTGCGGCTGAGTCACACGTCGACCGGAGCATTACGTCGGCAGATGAGTTTTTGCGAACGAACATCATCGGCACGCAGGTTTTGCTCGATGCGGCACGCGCCAAGGATGTACGAAGGTTTGTACAGATCTCGACCGACGAGGTGATGGGGAGTTTGCCGGACGAAAGTGACGATTATTTTACCGAAGGATCGCCGCTCCAGCCCAACTCGCCGTACGCCGCGTCAAAAGCGTCCGCTGAATTTGTAGTGCGGGCAGCTATCGAAACCTTTGGCGTTGATGCCGTTATAACACGTTGCGGCAATAACTACGGGCCGCGTCAGTTTCCGGAAAAGCTGATCCCGCTGATGATCGCCAACGCGATGAACGACGAACCCTTGCCCGTTTATGGTGACGGAAAGAACGTGCGCGACTGGATCCACGTCGACGATCATTGTCGGGCGATACTTTTGGCATTTGAAAAGGGGCGAAGCGGCGAGGCGTATAATATCGGCGCCCGGAATGAACGCTATAACATCGATGTCGTTAACGCGATCCTCGGTGCGCTTGGCAAACCGTCAGATCTGATCAGGTACGTAACCGACCGACTCGGACACGACCGCCGTTATGCCATCGACCCGACAAAAGCCGAAACCGAACTCGGTTGGAAGCCCTTGACCTCGTGGAAAACCGGGCTAACGGACACGATCGATTGGTATCAAAACAATCAGCAATGGGTCGATCACGTCCGGAGCGGCGAATACCGCGAATACTATCAACGGACGTACGGAGCTGTCTAGCACCACGTTGGCCGGCGGTTGGATTTATTAATAGATATGAGAATTCTGGTAACCGGTGCAAACGGGATGGTCGCCCGAGCGACCGATAAATATTGCCGTCAGATCGGCGATACGGTGACCGCACTTGGCCGCGACCGTCTCGATATCTCAGATCGGGATCAGGTCTTGGAGGTCGTATCGAGCGGCAGCTTTGATGCGATATTAAACTGCGCAGCGTATACAGACGTCGACGGAGCCGAAACAAATCGTGACAAATGTTATGGAGCAAATGCCGTCGGTGTTGAGAATCTCGCCCTTGCTGCTAAGGAGAGCGGCGCGGTTTTTGTCACAATTTCGACGGATTTCGTTTTTGACGGAACAAATTCCGGATTTTACACACAACGGGATACGCCAAATCCGCAGTCGGTATACGGACGCTCAAAACTGGATGGCGAAGATCGAGCGCGGACTGTTAATGCGGCCACGATCATCGTCAGATCGGGCTGGATATACGGTTCGGGCGGAACAAATTTTTTGAGTGTGATGCATCGACTGCTCGCGGATCGAAAGCCGATCAAGGCGATCGGAGATTCATTTGGCACGCCGACATTTGCGGACGATCTCGCCCGACGGCTTCGCGAACTGGCCGAACTAAACTTGCCCGGCGTATTTCACGTTGCCAACAGCGGTCCCGGAATGAGCTATCTTGAGTTTGCAGAAGCAGTAGTAAAGATCGGCGGATACGAGCCGTCGTTAGTGGTACCGGTTTCGAGAGAGAGTCTAAGCCGCCCCGCACCTCGTCCGATCAGTTCCAAGCTCGCCTGCCTGTACAGTGAGCGACTCGGCCTGAGCGAGATGCCGGATTGGCACGATTCACTTTCTGAGTTTCTAAGGCTCGAGGCCGCCGCCTAACCGCGTGATCGCTGATAGATCAATCGTCAGCGTTCTGCTTTGCGGTGTCTTCCATCAAGGGCGTTTCGTCGGTTTCGCTACGGCGATAATAGTCGTAGTAACCGTTGCCGTAATAATCGTATTCCATCGAGCCGGACTTGATGCCGTTAAGCACAACCCCATAGATCCTCGCTCCAATGTTACCGAGACGCTGCTTGAACTGACGCATCAGATGGATCGAACTTCGTCCCGCCATCGCAACCAAAACCACACCGTCTACCAGCGTCGAAAGGATCGCGGCATCGGTGAATGAGATCGCCGGCGGCGAATCGATAACAACGTGCTTGAATCTGCCCTTGAGAAACTGGATCAGATTCTTCATCTCATTAGAACTCAGCAATTCGGCCGGATTTGGCGGTATCGGACCGCTCGTAATTATTTTAAGCCTGGGCAAACCGGGAGCTGATTTGATCAGGTTTTCGGTTGATTTCTCACCGGAGAGATAGTTAGTCAGTCCCTGATTGTTATCCAGGCCGAAATGGCTGTGCAATCGCGGCCGACGGAGATCGCAGTCAATGATAATCACATCGACATCCGATTGTGCCAGCGTGATCGCGGTGTTGATCGCTGTTGTGGTCTTACCCTCAGACGGTTGCGAAGACGTCACAAGGATCGTCTGCGGCGGTTTGCCGGCCGATGAAAACAGTAACGATGTTCGCAAATGCCGATATGCTTCGGCAGTCGGCGAATTGCGCTCTTCGAGCGTAATGAGCGCGGCCTGAGGCGAAATTGATTCGTCATTGCGCGCTCCCAATCCAGGCAGTGGGATCCTTCGCTTTTCGCCCTGCGAGTGATGCGGGATCAACGCCAATGTCGGCAATCCAAGGCTTCGGCTGACGTCATCAGATGTTTTGACCGAATCGTCGAGGTAGTCGAGCAAGAATGCCAGTCCAATGCCCGCGGCAAGTGAGACAAGCAACGCAACCAGAATGTTTCTGGTACGATTGGGCCCGACCAGGCCGCCCGGCGAAACAGCACGGTTTGATATCTTGATATTGTTCGGCTTGCCGCCGGCAATCGCCAGTTCTTGTTCTTTCTGCCTCTGAGTATAGGTATCGAGTAAGCTTCGGTTTGTTTCGATCTCGCGCTTTTTCGTTATAAGTCGTGTCTCGGCCTGGCCCTCGAAATTAGCATCTTCGGCGGCCTTCATATAGGCTCCGCGTGCCCGATCCTCGCGTTGGCGTGCCGCGTCAAACTGAGCCTTGAGCGTTGCCAGCACCTCACGCTCGGCATCTTTGACCAGTTTCGTTCCCTCGTTCTTGATCTTATCGGTTACTTCCTTTTGAACTCGTTCTCGCTGCAGTTTCAACTCTCCGATCTCAGCGTCGACCGCCTTGACCGAGCTAAATTCTTCAGTATATTTGGCAAGCAATTCCTTACGTCGCTGCGCTTTTTCGTCGATCTTCTTGTCGATATCTTCGATCCGCTTTTCGAGATCAGCCTGTCGCTTCAGATTTTGGCTTCGGGCATCTTGGAGAGCCTTGTTATCGCCAACGACCGATAAAATATCTCCCTTTTGGCCAGCCGTTACGGCAGCCGAATACAATGCCTGGATCTTGCCGGTCTCGGATAGAGCATCATTGTACTGAGCCTGAAGGGTTTGAAGATTCCCGGCACGAAGCTCGCCGCCCTTTTCCTGTAGCGGGAGGTCGCTCGAGCGCATTTCGTCAATATACTCACTTTCTTGCCGGGCGATCGTGTTTTTTAGATCTTCGATGGACTTAGTCAGCTCATCATAGGCAGTTTGAGCACCTTCGAGTTCGCGCTTTGCGTCTTCCTCAATAAAGATCTCGGCCAGCTTATCAGCGACCTTTGCAACAAGTACGGGGTTTTCATTCTGTACCGAGACGGTCACCAGATTGGTATCCGTCAATCGGTCGACCTTTAGTCGAGCACCTGTAAGATTAGCGACATAACGGGCCGCAAGGGCGTCCTCTTCAGGCGTTAGTATGATCTTGCCGGATGCCGGCTGAGTGGTCGAATCAGAAATTATCGGTAATGCAGCTTCAGCATCCGCCTTTTTAGGATCGCCGGAAAATATTGACCGAATGCCGGCCAAGAATCCGCGATTTTCGTCGCCAAGTAATTTGGCATCACGCTGCAGCCCTAGCGCGATTACCACCTTCTTCATCAGGTCCGGATTTTGGAGTAATTGAAGCTGGGTGTTGTAGTAATTTGAATCGTTGCCAAAATTGATATTGATGGCTTCTTTCTGTGTCACCTGAGGCTTTCGCGGCTCGATGATCATCTCAGTATTTGCCTGATAGATCGATGGCTGGCGAAATGAGTAGAACGACACCGCCGCCGTCACGATAATGGCTATCGCCACGATTATGGGCAGACGTTTTTTGACAATATTGAAGTATTGCCGGATCGATCGCTTATTCGCAAAAGATTCATCGTCATAATATGACGAGTAACTTGGCGGATAATCTTGATTACCTGCCTGCATCTCGACCGATTTTGGTAAAGGCGTCAGCCTTTGATCTTGCTCCATACAGCCGTCAAAACTAGTTCGCCTAACGGGACCGACCTGATCACTTAGCGAACTAGTTTTATACCATATTTACCGTTAATTATCATTAATATCAGCCGATCTTTGGTCTTGCCGCCGTCGGCAGTAGTGGAAGCGGTCAAGGCCAAGTGGTATATTATTCATTTAGCTTTACCTGCTCGATGCGAGCTGTGTGGACATAACTATGATGGAACTTAAATCGATCGAGTCGCGTGACTTCGTACTTGGCATTCCCGGTTTTAACTACTCAGATCTTTTTGACGCGGCGAGATTAAAGGACCTGGCGGATGCGTTCTACGCAGAGGTCGCTGACAAGGAACCGATACTTCACGACGCACTTTCGAAATATATCGCCACACACGGCCGAGGGATCGAGCGGCGCGTCGAATCAAAGATCTTGACCGATGCGGCACCGTACCTATCGAATTTTGTCGCGCGGCTATTTGGCATCAAGGAGGCGATGGCCGAGGTCGAATCTGCGGTTCTTGTCCAAAATCCCGTTTGGCAGTACAAGTTTTTTGTCCAAAGGCGTGCTACCAAGGCGTTCAAGGCCGATGCTGTCGGCCAATTCAACGAAGCCGAACTCTGGGAAGCGGTGCTCGAACTAAGGAATAACGCCTTTGACCAAACGATGGTGCGCGACGAGGAGCTGTCGATAGCGACGATGACCGCACTTTTGGTAAAGGCCGAAGAGGCCCTGACGAAAGAGACTGAGCTCGACCCGGAAACAAAACGAACGATAGAAAACGTCCATTCTGCCTTTAATAAACTCGGCGACAAGGCATTCGGCAAACTATTTTCCGCATTTATACTCGAGATCGACAGCACCGGCGATCTGCTGACGATTAAGGCCGCCCTCCGACTGATCGAGGCGTGGTCGGCATCTGCATTCTTCAACAAATCAAAGAAATGGCACAGTTTCAAGACGCCGCATCCACTCGACTACCAGAGCCTCGTCCATCTGATCCACCCGGATCCAGAGCTGCACAATATTATGCGGGGCGAGGAATCCCAGATGCGGCGACGTGATGGATTTAAGCTGACCGATGACCGCGGGGAGATGCGGGACGCTCTGTATGAGATCGATTACTGTATGATCTGCCACGAGCGTGGGAAAGATGCGTGCTCGACCGGCCTTCGCGAAGCGGACGGCACCGCAAAGCGCAATCCGCTCGGCATCAAGACCGAAGGCTGCCCGCTCGAGGAGCGCATCTCCGAGATGCATATGCTCAAAAAGCAGGGTGACCCTATCGGTTCGCTTGCGATTATTGCGATCGATAATCCGATGTGCGCCGGCACGGGGCACCGAATCTGCAATGACTGTATGAAGGGCTGCATTTTTCAAAAGCAGGACCCTGTAAATATACCGCTTGCCGAAACTGCGTCGTTGACCGATGTTCTAAAGTTGCCTTACGGATTTGAGATTTACAGTCTGTTGACCCGTTGGAATCCGTTGAATGCAAAACGGCCTTACGCTCTTCCCTACAATGGCAAAAACGTGATGGTCGTCGGTCTCGGGCCGGCAGGTTACACGCTCTCGCACTACCTACTTAATGAAGGGTTTGGCGTCATCGGATTGGACGGACTGAAGATCGAACCGCTCCCGACCGATTGGACCGGCGACTGCGGACGCTCCGTCCCTAAGGCAATAAAAGACATCGGCGAAGTGACCGAAGAACTCGATGAGCGTATCCTTTCGGGGTTTGGCGGAGTTTCTGAATACGGCATAACGGTACGCTGGGACAAGAACTTTTTGACGATGATCCAGCTAATGTTGACTCGCCGCAAGCGTTTTCGCGCTTATGGCGGGGTTCGATTTGGCGGAACTCTGACCATCGAGGACGCGTGGGATTTCGGATTTGACCATATCGCGATCGCGACCGGTGCAGGACGCCCGACGATCGTACCGATGAAGAATAACCTCATTCGCGGGATCCGGCAGGCCTCGGATTTCCTGATGTCCCTGCAACTTACCGGCGCGTTCAAGAAAGACACGCTTTCGAATCTGCAGGTCAGGTTGCCGGCCGTCGTTATCGGCGGCGGACTCACCGGCGTCGACACGGCAACGGAAATATTTGCCTATTATCCGGTGCAAGTCGAAAAAATGCTCGGTAAATTTGAACAGGTTGTCGAGGAATTTGGCGAGGAACGTGCTCTGGCGGTTTTCGACAACGAGGAACTCGCGACGTTTAAGGAGTTTTTGGCGCACGGTGCCGCGATCCGGGCCGAACGGGCCAGAGCGGCGGCGGCGGGCGAAGCCCCCAATTTCGTACCGCTTGTTCAGTCCTGGGGCGGCGTTTCGCTTGTGTATCGCAAACGCCTACAGGATTCGCCGGCGTATCGGCTTAATCACGAAGAGGTGCAGAAGGCTCTCGAAGAGGGTATAAACATTGTCGAATGTATGAGCCCGACCGAGGCCGTGCCGGATGAGTTCGGTGCCGTAAAGGCGATCGTTTTTGAAAGCCTTAACTACATCCCGGAAACCGGTAAATTCGAAAACAGCGGTGAGATGCACGAGTTTCCGGCCAGAACCGTATGCGTCGCCGCAGGAACCTCGCCGAACGTGATCTACGAAAAGGAAAAGCCGGGCACCTTTAAGATGGATGAATGGCGGCAATTCTTTCAGCCGTTTAAGATCGAGCGCGGCGCCGACGGCAAATTGCACCCGGTCGAGGCCGCAAAGGGCGAAACCGGATTTTTCACTTCATACGAGCACGAAGGCAAGTTTATAAGCTATTACGGAGATAACCATCCAAAATATGCCGGCAACGTCGTCAAAGCGATGGCATCGGCAAAACACGGCTATGAAAGGGTCGCCGAGATCTTCGCTGATGAGTTTGCGACAGACACCGTACTGCAACAGAGTGAACGTGACCGCATCTTTGACGATCTGACCGCCAAACTCGACGAGCAACTTCGAGCATATGTGGTCAAGGTCGAGCGCCTGACCCCGACCATCGTCGACGTCGTTGTAAAGGCACCGCTCCAGGCACGCAAATTCGAGCCAGGCCAGTTTTATCGCCTGCAGAATTTTGAAACAACCGCGCCCGTCATTGACGGCAAACGCCTGATGATGGAGGGCCTTGCTCTTACAGGCGCGTGGGTAGATGAAGAGAAAGGCTTGTTGTCGATGATCGTCCTCGAAATGGGAACATCGTCGCGGATGTGCCAATTGCTCAAAGAAGGCGAGGAAGTCCTCGTAATGGGCCCCACCGGTACGCCGACCGAGATCACCGAAAACGAAACCGTTCTACTGGCAGGCGGCGGATTGGGAAATGCAGTTCTCTTTTCGATCGCCCGTGCCCTACGCGAAAAGAACAATCGCGTCATCTATTTTGCGGGCTATAAGAACGGCGCGGACCTTTTCAAGCGCGAAGAGATCGAAAACGCTACCGATCAGATCATTTGGGCAACCGACTCGGGTAACGAGATCACTGCTAATCGTCCCCAGGACGCACATTACCGCGGAAATATCGTTGAGGCAATGATCGCCTACTCTGAAGGAAAACTGGGGCATCAAAGTGTCGACCTAAAGAAAGTAGATCGCATCATCGCTATCGGTTCGGATCGAATGATGAACGGCGTGCGAGAGGCTCGGCACACGACACTCAAACCGTATCTCAACGAACACCACACGGCCATCGGATCGATCAACTCACCGATGCAATGTATGATGAAAGAGGTCTGTGCCCAATGTTTGCAGCGTCACGTAAATCCGCATACGGGCGAAGAATTCTTTGTATTCTCGTGCTTTAATCAGGATCAGCACCTTGATTTTGTTGACTTTAAGAATCTAAACGATCGGCTTAGGGCGAACAGCATACAGGAAAAACTAACCAATATGTGGCTCGATCGGACGTTTGGCAGAGATGATTTTAAGGCTCGCTTCGGTGTCGCCCAAGCTAAATAGGCCGGCTCTATCAGATCTTTCTAATAACGAATGCCGGCGTGCCGGCATTTGTTCGTTTCTGCGGACGCTCAATGGTGAGGCCGTGCCTCGGCAGTTCACGGCGAAGCATCCATTCGGTCTGATACGATTCGTGCAGAGGCTTAAATCGCGGTTGACGTCCACAAATATGGTACGCAGTCCCCGCGATCAGCACTCGTATACCGTGTATCACCGGAGCCAAACCGTCACCCTTTAACCCTCGTGCGATCTCACCAAGATAAAAGCGCGGATGATGTATCTTGAGTAGCAATATACCGTCCGGCCGCATCACCCGCGACATTTCCGAGATTGCCCGCGCATTGTCCATATAGGGCAATGCAAGTCCACAATTTACCAGGTCGAAACTCTCGTCCTCGAACGGCAGCGATTCGGCCATTGACCGTACGAATGAGATACGTGCTTCGGGAAACTTCTCGAGGTAGATCTCCCGGCCGATCCGCAAACTTTCTTCGCTGACGTCGACACCAACCCCCATTATCCCATCGGCAACCGCAAGCGGATAAAGAGCTTGCCCGATACCGCAACCGATGTCTAGCACTCTCGACACCTTGAGATCGCCGACCTCGCTCCGAATATCATCGGTGTCCCCGGCCGCGGCGAGCGTGCGCAAAAAATTGGTTTTGGTCGCAGCGTAATACTGTTCGTCTTCGATCATAGAACAATAGTAAGGTTATCATGGCCGCGATATCATTTTTTTTCCATCGGTCCCACGAGGCGCAATTTCCACTCGATCTTGGTATTACCGTCAGCCAACGTCTGCTGACCGGACAGGGAAGTCCGATTTTTCGCTTCGATCTTGCCGGTTGCTTCAAAGCCGGTTGCCGAAAGTTCACCTTCGTCCAAATTCTTTGCTTCCGATGTCGGAGGCGGCGGAGCCTCGCCGCAGTTGGCAAGTTGGCTCTTGAATTCCACTTTGCCCAACATTGTGCCCTTCGGAGCGTTGACCCTGATGGTGTAGGCTTCGTCACGATCAAACACGATGAAGACCGGCATAATGCCCCTGCCTTCTCCGATCTTCGTCGTGATCTCCTCTTCCGCCTCGCTGAAATCCTTCCAGAACGTGCTCTTTCCGGGGAGGCGGCACCTTTGCTGCCCGCTGGATTTCGAGATCCTGGTGTAGAAGTATCGGACCCGGTGTGAGACGTTCGCGGTCGGCGAAGTGACCGATTTGCCTTCGATCGGAGGACGCAGCGTCGCCTTGATGATCGTCGTCATCTTCGTCGTTGCCGTTAATTCCCTTGTGACATTTCGCCTGCCTTCATAAGCCCGCCCATCGTCCGTCTTCTGCTTGGTCTCTTCTTTTGAATAGTAATAGACGATCGTTCCGACCCAATGCGGCTTGCACGTTTTCGTAGTGTACGGGGCGATCGAACGTGCGAGTTTGTCAGCGATCTCTTGTTCGGACCCGCTGCCGCCCGATTCGCGAGCGATGCTCGTTGCGGTTTTCATATTGATCGCGAACGCAGAATAGATGACCGAACCGTTTGGACCGGGAAGTGCTTTTACCGACATCGCCAGATCTGAGTCGATCTGATCGGCGATAGCTTTCAAAGCCTCACTCGAATCGCCGCCTTCCCACCCTACGCGGTCGCGTTCGTCCTGAAGAGCATCCTCTATAACCTGGTCATTGGTCGTTTCAAGGCACGGATTTTCCCGAATCAACGCGGATTCGATCGCGTTCCTGAGGCTGGACGTAGCGTTCGCTCCACCGTTAACTGCGCTGGTTGAGTCGCGTATGACGATCGATGACGCCTTCTGTGAGAGTCCTTCCGCCGCAAAAGGCACGGCGATAAATAGCATCGCGAGGATGAGCGACGCGGTTGTTTTCCAAATGCCGTTCTTGCCGTTTTGCATTTCACGCCTGCAAATACTAAGAGTCGTGATCTTCATTGCTTTGGTACTCCTTGGCGAAGGCGAAACCGGCGATTAATGAAGTCGGCACACCGTTTGGGTGAATAAGCCTTGCCAGAACATTATGAACCCATTTATTCCAAATTTCAGCAATAGAAATGCCAGGAATCCAATAATCCTCTGGGTGGAAAGATGCAGATCTGTCGGCGGTCGTTTAGAAAGATCGCGCGATATCAGCGTCAATCTGACCAATGTGGCCTCCGCGGCGGTTCTTGACCGGCATAGGTGACAAGTCGGACAGATCACAGCGTCTGTCACTTCCCCTTCGGCTTTACAAGTCTCAGGTTCCAGCTGATCTTTGTACGTCCGTCCGCCGAAGTTTGGCTACCGGAAAGCGAATCGGGTTTTGCCGACTTTGATATTCCCTCCGCATCAAAGCTGGTAGCCTGCAATTTCCCCTCGGGCATACCTTGAGCATCCGTCACAGGCGGCGGAGCGTCGGAGGTGCAGGTCGAGCTGCTGCGTGAAGTCTCGATCTTGCCATACAGGGTGCCGCCCGGGGCCGTCACCTTGATGCTATAACTCCCGTCGCCATCGATCGAGATAGAGACCGGCATCACATCCGTGCCCTGGCCAAGTTGGGTGACAGTCTCGGAATATTCGTCGCTGAATCCCTTAAAGAAAGGGTTCCTTCCGGGCAGTCGACAGCGTTCCTCGCCGTTGGAGCTTGATCTCTTTTCAAATATTGATTGAACCCTATGCATTACGCGGGCGTTCGGCGAGTTGACCGATCTGCTGCCGCCCGAAGGAGGTTTTTGCAGAGTTGCCTTGATGGTCGTGGTCATCATCGAAGTTTGGTTAATTGTGCGTTTCACATTTCTTCTGGTCGCGTGGGTCGCACCACCGTCGGTAGTCTGCTTGGACTCATTAAATGTGTATGAATATATGACCGTTCCGACCCAATGGGGCTTACAATCATCCGCCAGTTGCGGGCCGAGCGATCGCACAAGTTTCTCAGCCATCTGTTTGGCTGATCCGTCACCCCCTGTTTCGCGAGCGACTGTCCGCGCGGTCTTCGTGTCCATTACCGAAGCCGAGTAGACCTTGCCGCCACCTACCGACATTGCCCCGACGGTCATCACCATACTCGCACCCATCCTGTCGCCGAGATTCTTAAGGGCTTCGTTCGAATCGCCGCCCTCCAGGAGTTCGCGTTCCCTCTCATCCTGGATCGTATCCCGAATGTCCTGGTCGTCCATCGTTTCGACGCACGGTTTTTCTCTCGCTAAGGCCGACGCGAATTCGCTCCGAAACGATGATGTTGAGCTTTCGCCGCCATTCGCCGCCGTGGTGGTATCGTGAATAACTATGGATGACGCCCCCTGTGAGACAGCTTCTGCGGCAAATGGGGCGGCGATAAGCGATAACGCGAGGACGAGCGGCGCGGTTGATTTCCAAAAGCAGTCTTGGCCGTTTTGCCATGCGAGCCTGCAAATATTACGAGTCGTGATCTTCATTGCTCTGGTACTCCTTGGAGAAGGCGAAACCGGCAATTAGCGAAGTCGGCACACCTTTGGGTGAATCAACCTTCCCAGAACATTATGAACCCATTTAATGCAATTTTCAGCACTGGATAAGCCATTGAGCAGATAAATATGACGCGCGAAAGACAGGGGATTTCCGTCGACCGTCTAGAAAAATCTCGCGATATCTGCGTTTATTTGACCAACATCGTCTCCGCGGCGGTTTTTGACGGGCATCGGTGAGAGATCCGGCAGGCCATCAGATGGTAAGAAACCTAATTGCCGAAGTATCTCGACCACCACAACGGGGCGGGAAAGGTAATCGTCCCCATCCTCTATCTTGAGAGCGACCGCAAGACCGGCGGGCCATCTGTCTGACGGCAAAACGCCGGAGAGCCAGACGCCGTCGGCACCGACCTTACAGATGAGGCGTCCGTCAGTAGCCTTCATAATTATTGTGTCGAGACGACCGGTGCCGCCGATGAGCTCTGGGAATCTGAGCATTGCAGAGACGATACGTTTGCAAGCCCCGGCAGTCTTTTCGCCGAGTGACGCTGGCGGCGATAGCAGATTGATGAAGCTTTTCGCCATTGCAGCGATCGGCACGGCAAAATTTGGTACCGCGCATCCGTCAATACCGACCGCTATTTGATCGGCGGGCATCTCGGTAAATTGGGCAACGCAATTGAGGATAGCGACTTGGACCAGATTTTCAGGTGACTCATAGGTCGCGGCGTCAGCACCGATATGTTTGGCAAAGGCGAGCATCGATGCGTGTTTGCCCGAGCAGTTGTTGTGAAGTTGGGTCGGCCGCTCGCCGACGGCGATCATCCGGTGGGCCTCGGCTTCGTTAAACGGCAGATGGGCACCGCAGCGGAGGTCAGATTCGGTGAATCCCGCCTTCGAGAGCATACGCTCCGCGGTTGCAACGTGGATCCGCTCGCCCGAGTGTGACGCGACCGCGAGAGCGATCTCATCCTCGGTAAAACCAAACCGATCCGCCGCACCGCTTGCGATAAACGGTATTGCCTGCAATGACTTGCACGACGAACGAAAATACGTCACCGCCGACGCGTCGCCGGCAGATGCGATCGTACGGCCGTCGCCATCGAGAACAATAAAGTGGCCCCGATGGATAGACTCGACGGTTTCGCCGCGGATCACATTTGCCAAAATTACAGGATCCATAGTTATTACTAGGCCGACCCGGCGAGCATCGTTCGGGCATTTTCGCGGGCGGCATCGGTGATGTGTTCGCCGGCTAGCATTCGGGCGATCTCCTCGATTTTTTCTTCGCGGCTAAGTTCGCGTACGGTGACAGAGGTGCTCCTGCCCGAGACGTCCTTTTCAACTACGAAATGGCGGTCAGCCATCGACGCGATCTGGGGCTGATGTGTGACACATAAGACCTGCGATGTACTCGACAGATCCTTTAGCTTTCGCCCGACCGCCTCGGCCACGCGCCCTCCTATGCCGACGTCTATCTCATCAAATACGGCGGCTTTTTTCTGACCTCCGGATCGGACGGTCGTTTTGAGCACCAGCATCAATCGCGAAGCCTCGCCGCCGGAGGCAACCTTTGCGAGCGGCTTTGTCGGTTCTCCGGGATTGGCAGAAAAGTAAAATTCGACGGTGTCGTAACCATTAACTGAGAACCGTTGTTCGGCATCCGCTTGATCAGTTGCGGGAGCATCGATACGCACCTCAAATCGAGCTTTCTCGAGTGCTACTCCGGCCAAACTCGCCTCGACCGCTTTTTCGAAGGCCTTAGCAGCGACAACGCGCTTGTCGTGAAGCTTTTTGGCCGCGGTAATATAGTCACTTCGTCGATCGGCGAGTTCGCGTTCAAGTTCCTGTTCACGCAGTTCCGCTGTCTCGATATTACCCAACCGCCGCTCTGATTCGGCCAAATGTTCCAGGATGACCTCGATCGCATCGCCATACTTGCGCTTTATGCGGAATATCTCAGCCAAACGGCCCTCGATCTCGTTCAGGCGTTCCGGTGAAAAATCGAGCCGGTGACGAAAGTCTCGAGCAGCGATGGCGAGTTCCTCAACCACAGCCTGAGCCGACCTGAGACCTTCGTCAAACTCGCGGAAACTCGCATCATACTCTCCGAGTTCGGCTATCTTTCGGGCGGCCCTTTCCAGCGTGGAAACGGTCGAATGGTCGTTTTCATACAGTAGAGCATATGCCTCATCACTGAGATTCGACAGTTTTTCCGCATTCCCAACCCGGCGCTTTTCGTCCTCGAGTTCGGCATCCTCGCCCGGCTTCAGATCCGCCCGCTTGATCTCGTCCACCTGAAATCGAAGAACGTCAACAAGCTGCAGCTTTTCGGACTCATCCTTATGCAAACTCACGAGCTGAGCCCGAACATTTGCCCAAGAGCGAAATGCCGCCGCCGCCGTCTTGATCAAACCATCTGCGCCGGCAAACGTATCGAGCAGTCTGATGTGAGTTTCGACGTGGTAGAGTTCGGCTTGCTCGCCCTGGCCGTGAATGTCCACGAGGTAGCTGCCGATCCGCTTAAGGAAATTTTGCGTGACACTCTGATCGTTAACAAATATCCGGTTTTTGCCCGCGATCGAAAGGTCGCGGCGGACGATGATCTCTGCGTCCGGTTCGATATCGACGCCCGATTCTTCAAAGATCGTGGAAAGCTCCAGGTCTTGCTCAACCGTAAAATATCCCTCTATCTGTGCCGAGGTTTCACCCTGCTTGATGAGTTCGCTAGAAAGCCTGTCTCCGGTCAGAGCCCCCAGGCTGTCGACGATGATCGATTTTCCCGATCCGGTCTCGCCGGTAAGCAGATTGAGTCCCGGGCCGAACTCGATCTCGAGCCGGTCAATCAGGGCAATATTCTTGATCTTGAACAGTGTTAACACGTCAATCGCTACTTTTTAGGTATAAGCTCCGCGCCTTTGATAAATCTGCCGGCTGAAAAGATAGCATCGGGCGGAAATTTGAAAACCAGATCACTACTATTCCAATCAACAACTCGATCTGTCTTATAAAAATAAAATTCGCCAAGTTCACCGGGACGGACCTTTCCAAATCGCTGGTAAACATTAAAACCCGAAGCGTCGTATTCGTCGAGCCCGTGCAGAGTCCCGAGCGCTCCGACGGCCGATATTTTGGCCGACACCACAAAGCTCGCTCGCCGACGCTCCGCTATCACAGCTATGTCACCCACCGTTCGATCGCCGTGGTCGATGATGTTGGCCCTGCGAAACAGATAATTTACAATACCGCCGGAGCCGTTGCTCGGTAGCGATATGTACGCCGCCGGATCCTGCGTCTTCTCGCTACCCGTAACTATCGATTGGATCGCAGTTACAAAAGCGACGAAATTCATCTTAACCAGAAACATCTCGTCCCGGCCGTGGAGCGCTCCCGTTTCGATCAATATCACCGGCGTCCCCCACGCCGAAAAATTATCGCCAAAGGCGGTAGGTGCCCATTCATCGTCGTAACGCCCGATATGGCCCGGTATCAGTTGTTGTAGAGCTGTGGCCATCGCCGCCGCGACGCGTTGATTTCGTGCCTGGCCCTCATTTACGGTCTTTGCCTCATCACCAAACACCACCAAAAGTGAGATCGCCGCTTGCTTTGGCGTCCGGCCGACAGTCGTCAATGCCTGCTGATTATGTAGATTGAAGCCGATCGCCGGCGACCAATCATCACGAAGTTTCTTAAGCAACCGAGCCTCCGGTGTCCGCAAGTCGGCGGCATCGCGATTGACATCGATTCCCTGAAGATTACGCCGTTGGTAGGCCTCCGCACCGTCCGGATTAAGCATCGGCACGGCTCGTATCGTAACTGTTTCCTCGATCTTCTTGACCCAATCCTCTTGGCGATGCTTTTGGAAATACGACAGCATATCGACCAAGGCTGAGGTCGCCGTCGGTTCGTCGCCGTGCATCTGCGACCACATAAAGATCTTCAGAGGCCCGCGGCCAAACTCGACTTGGTATATCGACCTTTCCGCGTTGCTACGGCCTACCTCATCGACCTTGAGCCCGAGTTTTCGTAGATCGTCGAGATATATGAGGAGGTCCTTATGCCGAACATCGGAGGGGAAATACTTCGAAATATGCTCTTTCTCCCACATTTCGGCGAGTTCTTTCGGCGTCTGCGCAAAAGACATAGATGAACACAAGAGTACCATCAGCAGGACAAGAACATATTTACTCATAGCTTAGAAGATAAACCGCAATTGGACGTAACATCAAACATTACCGACAATTTGTTGCCCAACGGGATTAACCTGTTGCTTACGAATCAACATCGGCACCTCTATCCTTGTGACTCAGGATACGAAGGAGTTCGCCAACACTCCACGCCTGAGCAAAACAACCGCGAGGTGTGTATGGCCGCTCGGCGTCAAATATCTCTGATATCTGACCGATGCCTGCTGATGAAAGATGCTCTCTCAGCCCACTTGTGAACTCTTCTACACGATTCTCGCGTTCCGGATAAGCACGGCGATATGCATCGACAAACCCGCCTATCAGCCACGCCCAAACGGTTCCTTGATGATAGGCCGAGTCGCGCTTAACCGGGCTACCGCTATATTCCGGACAATAACGCGAGTCTTTGGGTGACAGCGACCTCAAGCCGAACGGCGTCAGGAGCTCAGATTCGACTTGGTCTACAACCAACCTGGCCCGCTCCCGGCTTAACATCGAATGGGTGAGTCCGGCGGCAAATATCTGATTAGGCCTGACCGATCCATCGCGCTCACTACGATCGACAACGTCGTATAAGCATTGTTCGCCGCGATTCCAAAAAACCGCATTGAAACTCTGTTCACACAACTCAGCCATCGAGGTGAAATGTCGATATTCGGCATCACGCTCAAAATCGAGAGCAAAGTCTGACATTATCCGTAGAGCGTTGTACCAGAGTGCCTGTATCTCGACCGGTTTGCCGATCCGCGGTGTGATTACGAGATCGCCGACCTTAGCATCCATCCACGTAAGCTGCGTTCCCGCCTCACCCGCGATCAGCAATCCGTCGGTATCTACACGAATGCCGTACCGAGTGCCGCGAAGGTGCCATTCGATGATATCGACGAGCTTGTCAAACAGTAGCTCGCGTACAAACTCACTATCGCCTGTCGACTCGACGTATGCTCGGATCGCCTCGAAATACCAGAGCGTTGCGTCAACCGTGTTGTAATCGGCAGTCTCACCCTCGTCCGGAAACCTGTTCGGGATCATTCCCTCGGAGATATGATTTGAGAATTCGAGCAATATCGCACGTCCGATCTCGGGCCGCCCCGTCGATAGCGTGAGGCCGGGCAGAGCTATCATCGTGTCGCGGCCCCAATCAGAAAACCAAGGGTAACCGGCGATGATCGAATGGCCGTTGCCTCGTTCTACAATAAACTGATCCGCTGCGAGCACCAGAGTTTTTTGAACTTCGCCCACCTTTCCGGCTGCCGCAATGATCTCGGTCTGCCGCGATAATTCTGCCTCTCGCAATGTCCGCGGATCTGCAGGAATTGCGTCGTCTGTCGAGGCGACCGCAAATGCCGTTGTACTGAGGTCAAATCGGAGCACGAACGGTTGAAACAGATCCTCGTGAAAATCGAACCCGCGTTCTTGTTCGACCGAATACTCAAAATTGCGATACCAGTAACTGCTTTCGTCCACCGCATTAGCGTTGTGGGCGATCGTGAGCGTCGGCTTGTCGGAATAGGGGCGAATGGCAACGCGGCCGTCTTCAATCAGATACTCGGCGTTAAAACTTGGGTCTTCGTGCTGAAGATGGTGGTAATCGACGAAAGAAAGTAGCGGCCGGACTTCGAGTTCGACCGTCGTAGATGCACCACCCGCGATCGCCCATTCGCAAACGGCCGTGTTGCTGCCGTGGACCATAAATAGCGTCTTTACGAGTTCAAGTCCGCCGACGGAATACGTCCAGGTTGGGAATGGTTCGATGCTAAACGAGCTTAGATTGAGATATCCCTGCGGCTCGATCACATTCGGATAGCGGTTGGCCGACAGTTCGTACCGTTGGCCGTCTATGACAAGTGTCTCTTCATATTTTGAAAGGACCGTGATCCGCCCCAATGGCGGATCGACCGCCGAGGTAAGAATGCTGTGATATCGACGGGTCGCGGCGCCCGATATAGTGCCGCAGGCAAAACCTCCGATTCCATTGGTCAGAAGCCATTCACGGCCGGTTGCCAGATCGTAGTCGCAACAGATATTTTTACCGAATGAGATCATCTATGCTCACCGACAATGCTTATAACCGTGAAACTCTACTTTGCTTTACGAGACTCAGCAGTCAGATCAAAATACAGCTTTTCTGTCAGATCCACCATTCTTTTTAGTGAGAATCTGTCTGCTGCAATTTCACGCAACTTTTCACCGCTGCTTTTCGCAAGCTCATCGTCATCTAGCATCGACCTGATCGCTACCGAAAGTGCGAGCGGATCGGCGATCGGTGTGAGACGGCCGACATTGCCGAGCAATTCTTTGGCTCCGTCCGTCGCTGTGGCGACGACGGCCTTTCCGCGAGTCATCGCCTCGAGCAATGCCAACCCAAAACTCTCAGAATGCGACGGCGAAACAAACAGATCGATCGCCGCGAAGAACGGTGAGGTGTCGTCCAGCCAATCCAACCACAAGAATCGGCTTTCGAGCCCAAAAACTTTGACCAACCGTCTTAATTCTCGCCTAAATCGCCTGTCCGCAGTATTGTCCTTTCCTGCGATCACAAAGTACGCCCGCTCGTCCGTCTTGGCGATCTCATTGGCCGCCAGCACCAGATCTCGCTGTCCCTTTAGCGGTTTAAGTTCGCCCATCGTACCAATGAGCTTGGCATCCGCCGGTATCTTATGAAAAGCACGAAATTCTCTGCCAAGACGTTCACTGTCTGCGAGGTCGGGGATGCGGAGTCCATTATTGATAACAGCCACCTTTTCGGACGGAAATATCTTTTCCAGTTGGCCCCGGACCGCCGGCGACACCGCGATCGCCTTATCGACATTATTGAGGGCAAATCGATGAAACGGCTTGAGCGAAAACATTACGTGACGGGTCAATACAAACCGGGTTTCCTTTGAGATGCGGCACGCCACGCCGGCCGCCAGATAGTCGCGGGCAACGTGAGCGTGGATGATATCGATCTTCTTTTCATTGAGAAACCGGCCGATCCGCTTGGCACTGAACATCCCGAATGAATTGCGGATCGACACGTGTAAAAAATTATCCTGCGGCACAAAGTCGAGACTGCTCTCCCATTCATTGGTCGGCCGAAGTGCAACAAAGACATCGTGTCCTCGGTCCTGAAGGCCGCGGCACAGATCTACCATATGCCGCTCACCGCCGCCGAATGTTTTTGCCGATGATATTTGCAGGATACGCATCATCAAAAGAGTACACGGATAAAATGATAAAAAAAAGGCACGCTTGCGAACAAGCGTGCCTAAACTTCCGTCTGACCGGAAAATTAGAATTGGAATCTAGCACCGAGCTGCATCTGGAATACCTGCTGGCCCGGATTTAATCCTGAGAGATTCAGCTTACCGTTGTTGGTAGCCGAAGGACTCTGTTGGATCAAATTCAAGAAGTTGATATTCGTGATGCCGCTAAGGCCACAAACGTTATTTGACGTAGCGCAATAGTTCGTTGTGGACGATCCTGAGAACTGACTGTCCGAACGATTCATTACGTTAAAGAACTCTGCACTAAGCAAAAGTTTGCGGGTCTCGCCAAACTTGATGCCCTTTTGAACGCGAAGGTCGACGTTGTAGATCGGACGATTCGTAAAGTAATTACGTCTCAATTCCAATCCCGGTGCCGTCATCGGTCGCTCGTTGCTATTTCCGTCGCCGTTAAGGTCGGATCCGACGCGTGAATCGACGGGTGAACCCGATCGAAGGCGGATCGCACTTGACAGTTCGAAGCCCCACGGCAGGAAGAAGATAGGATTAGCAACAAACTGGTGACGACGGTCGAGTCGGGAATTATACATTTCCGAGCTCAGATCGTACGGATTGTCGTACAACACACCGCCGGCATCGCGTTCGTTATCGTCATCCGACATCGAACGTGAAAGCGTGTAGAACGCATTGATGCGGCCCCACTTACGATTCATATTCATTCGGAGCGTCAACGCACGGTATACCGATCTCGCCGACGAATCGCGGATCTGAAGAGTTCCGATATTGGTCAGCGGACGAAGCGATCTGTTAACCAGAACGCGACCGGAAACAGGATCGAGACCGGTCGGTGCCGGCAGATTGATGTCGCGGTTACGCTGCAAATAGATCGTGTTTACTTCTGAGTAGTCAGCACCGATCGTGATGCCGCTCGACACCTGATGCTCAACTCCGCCGCCCCACTGGAACGACTGCGGATTTTTGAAATCAGGATTGATTCCTACAAAGTTAGCTCCCTGGAAAGCACCGAGGTTAGCCGGCGGATTCGTGGTCGCATTCAGGATCGAGGTCTGGATCGTCGCGACCTGAGCCGAAGTCAAGATCGGGAGCGATGCGAGCGAGATCGTGTTGAGATTGATACCCAGGATCGCAAATTGGCGATAAACCGTATTAGGTGTAAATCCGGTGCCGCCCATAATTGCGACGTACTGCGGATTCTGAGTTTCAAACGTTGCCAGATTAAATCCGGCAGACGTAAATGCCGGCGAACCGAGTGTAACCGAAAGGTCACCTGCCGGATTCCGGAAATTGTTGAACGGTGCCGCAAGCACGATCAGCGGCGTACGTGCATAGTACTCACCAGCAAATCCGCGGATGACCGTCTTGCCATTGCCCATCGGGTCATATGCAAATCCAATGCGCGGTCCCCATTCATTCTGGCTGTCCGGGATGATCGACGGGTCGAGTTTGCGGTTGCCAAAGAGGGGCCAAGCTGTGTTGCGGACAAGGTTAAGTACCGGCGTATTGTTTGCCTCGGCACTCGGGTTGTACTGCTTTTCAAAGCGAAGACCAAAGTTGACCGTCAACTTTTGGTTAATACGCCACGAATCCTGAGCAAAGAACGAAAGTTCTTTGATTCCGTAAGCACCCGACAAATTACCGATCTGCAAGTTGTAACGGGCCGTGGTCGTATCAAAGCGGCCGCGGACGGTCGCCGTACGATTCGTGCTCATTGCCTCAAGAATACCGGTCGTAGCACTCAGGCCGGAGAATGTGTAAACGCCGGTCTGGTTAAATCCAAAGGTCTGGTCGGCAAAAATATCACTGTACTCGCCGCCGAATTTGATCGTGTGAGCACCGGAGATAAAGGTCATTGCATCTCCGATCTGGATACGACGATCGTACTGGGTCGTGGGCAGGAAGTTACGTGTTCCGTAAACGCCGATGGCGGTGTTGATATTAGCTAACAACTCATTCGGCGTACGCGGACGCGTCTCACGAGCATATTGCCCACGAATTTCGTTAATAAGATTTGACGAGAATGTCGTGATCATCTGACCAACAAAGATGTGGTTGCGATCTTCTTCCGTACCATTCGTCGAGATCGAACTCGTTGTGGTCGGGTCAAGAGCGGTTTCACCGGTCGAGACGCCGTTGAGTGCCTTGTTGGCGGCAAAGTTGTAGCGGACATTGAAACGATTCGCATCATTCACGTTCCAGTCGATCTTGCCAAGTACGGCATAGGCATCGTTGGATGATTGATACTGAGCTTCATTTCCACGGTAGAAATTGTAAACAGCTGCCTGTCCGGCATCGACGGGTGTCGCAACACCGACTAGATTCTGGAACAGAACCTGACGCGGAGCACGAAAACGCTGCTGCTCGTATGACGCGAAGTAAAAGAGTTTGTCCTTTACGATCGGGCCGCCGATCGAACCGCCGAACTGATGCTGGGTCGGTGCGAGGGTAGCCTGGACACCGAGAGCGTTCAGACGCTGATCGGCAAGTGCCTTGGCAAAATTGTTGCCGGCCGCGAGCTGCTCAGGGCGAAGAAGGTAAAACAGCGAACCGCGAACTTCGTTCGAACCCGACTTGGTAACCGCATTGACGATACCGCCCGAGCTACGGCCGAATTCAGCCGAATAACCTGCTGCAACTACCTGAAATTCGCGAACTGATTCCTGCGGGATCGTAAACGCCGAGTTTGAACGCTCGCCGCCGCGGACACCGCCGAAGAACGGCTGATTGTAGTCGACGCCGTCAACGTTGATGTTGCTGTTGATACCACGCTGTCCGGAAAGCGAGATCTGTCCGCGTGACGGATCGACCTGTGCGGTCGGCGTCAACGTGACAAAGTCCTGAAAGCGGCGGCCGTTGATCGGCAGATTCTGGATCGCCGTTTCATTCTGCACCGCGTCAAAGTTGTTCGACGTCGTTTGCACGCCCTCAGCAGTAACCTCGACAACGGCAGATACGCCGCCGGCTCCGAGTGTTACGTTTGCATCGGTAATACGTCCAACCTGGACCTCGACCTCGAGTACGACCTCGGCAAAGTTAGCTGCGGTCGTCTTGACCGTGTACTTGCCCGGCTGCAAAAGCACGAAACGGTAAGTACCGTCTCCGCCCGTTGTCGAAGTTTTGGTTTCGTTTGTCGATTTGCTGATCAGTGTCAATGAAGCACTCGGGACAACAGCACCGTTTGAGTCGGTAACTACGCCCGTGATCTGTCCGGAACCCGCCTGTGCCTGACCAAATGATTGGCCGACCGCGACGAGCACCAACAGGATCATTGCTGATAATGTTTTGCTTGAAAAAATTTTAGTCATCTTGTTTTTATTGACCTCTTTAGGTGAAATCTTCCGGAGCATTATTGCTATAAATGAATTAGGAAGTTCCCTCTTTCTTTTGATTTTTGGATTTTTATATTACTTTTCGGATTTTATACCGTATTTCCTACAGTTCGCCGTCGCGAAAAGCAATCATAATGTCGCCGAACCTGCCATCTAAACCTATAATTGACAATCCTTTAGCTTGTAGGTGATTCCTATAATTAACGCATTGTCCGAAGGCCAATAACCCGGCGTTTTTAATACGTCCTCGATAATGCAATTTAAGTACCGCAACGACTGTAAATAAGAGTGGCACCCGAGTAAGAAATCCCGGTTAACACATTGTTAAGTCTTTGTTACGCGTTTGACCCTTGCCTGAGCCCTTAAATTTTTGTCGGCGGCGGGCAACCTTTTGCCTCTCAAATGCATTTTACGAGTGGTCGCTGCGATACCGTTGTCGGTATTTACGCCCATATTTGTAATTTTTATCGTTACAAATTAGAATGATCGCGACATCTTGGAAAACCCTTTTAGATAAAAGGGTTTCGGGAACAGTTTGAAAACTTGACTTTTTTGTAATTATGAATTATGTTTGTCTCGAAATTTGCTGAATCCGATTTTTCAGGGTCAGCGAACTACAATCCTTAAAGGAGGGAATATGTCACAGGTAGAACACGCTACGTCATCATACAAAACGCCTATGCATCATCGGATCTTGGCTAATATGCCCGTTCAGGCCAGTTGGATAGACTCGGTCAGCGGTGAAACCATTACTATTGAGGGAATGACTGAAAACGTTGGTGAAACCAGCACGCTAGTCAATCTCGAAACCTTGCCGCCGGTAGGCAGCGAGGTCCGTCTTCGACTTATGGAAGAAGATAAGGCGATCATCGAGGTTTCGACTCAGGTCATCCGTGTCGAACGGGATCCGAGCAAACCGCTTGCCGCACTTAATGTTTCAGATAACTTTAAAAAATGGAAGAACATTGCCGTGACCGCAGCCCAAGCTTGGGTTACACGGCACTGGCAGCTTAACTACGAAGAAGAATGGGTTAACTAATTAATTATTACCATTATTCGTCATCATACTAGGGCGGGGATCCTCAATTATCAGGGGTTCCCCGCTTTACTCTTTGCCGGCGGTTTTAAGATATCGTCAGGCGAACTCCAAACGCCCGTCGGGCATCAATGTTAGAGATGAAAGGTTTACTTGCGATCACTATTTTTCTAGCCCTTTCGATTGCCGCGATCGGACAGGTTACTCCGTTGACACAGGCGGAATACGTCAAGCTTTTATATTCACTGCAGAAAGATCCGCAGGTAAGGCAGGAAATCGTCGATGCCCTCAGGAAACGCGGGATCAGCTTTGCGCTGACTGATGGCGTCAGGGGATTGACGCGGTCCAAGAGCAGCGGTGATGAGGAGTTGCAGCGTTCGCTTGAGGAAGCAGAGCGTCGGCGGCAAAACCCGCAAGGTGCCCAGATGCCTGCGCCAAAGGATGCCGGAGCGATACTCGAGCGCACTCGCGCAAATACGCTTGAGGCCGTCGGCGAGATGCCAGACTTTGTCGTAAAGCAGCAGATACAGCGATCGTGGGCATTCGGCGGAACCAACAATTTTAAAAATCTCGACCGATTGGTCGTAGCCGTCAGCTATCGCTCGACCGGCGAAGAGGACTATCGGGTACTTTCGACCAACGGCATCCTAAACAATGACCCGAAATCGAAAGGCAGTTACGAGGACACCGGCGGTACGAGTTCGACCGGGGAGTTTGTGACGATGCTCGCTACGGTCTTCAAACCGGAGAGCGAGACAAAATTTGAGATCGTGGACACCGACGTCATTCGAACCAGAAAGGTTTTGGTATTCGATTTTGTCGTGCTGAAAGATAAGGCTAAGCAGATGATCACCTCGGCGGGCCGGGTCACGACCGACTCGACAATATCGGGGATGAAAGGCCGCGTATGGATCGACCGCGAGATCGGGCGTGTTTTACGTATAGAGAGCGAGGCGACCGAGATCCCGGACAACTTCCCTGTGCGTTCGGCCAAACGCATCATCGACTACGATTGGGTGACAATCACTGACGGCAAATACCTTTTGCCGCTGCTGTCTGACGTCAGGCTTACAAGCCGCGAGAGCTCTAAACTGATCGAGACCAGAAACGTGATCAGATTTAAGGATTATCAGAAATACGGAACGGATGTTGTGATCCGGGACGATGATGTCGAGCCGGAGCCTGCGACAAAGAAACCTTGATCGTAAAAGAGGTCGCTTAGTTGAACGAGTAATAAGCACCGGCGGCGATGATGCCTAGCCAGACTAACCCTTTACCGAGAAAAAACAGAAACGCAATGATGCCTGCGCGTTTCGTCCACTTTCGGGCGGGACATACGTTTTTGTTAGCGTTTTCGGACATCTCTGTCCAACATAACTCTTCCGTATATTTTTTTCAATACCTGAGGTATAAGTTTTGATAATGTCACGAAATCCGAGTTCTCGATTTACGATTGTCATTTTTTGGCTTATCCTTTCCATAGGCGTACTTGGCCAGAGCGGTCCGCCAAAGGAAGACAACAAGCGAGAAGCCGACTTGATCGAACTTACCAAACTCAGCAGATCGATAAAACTCGACATCAAGTACGCCACGACTGACAATTTTGTCGGCAAGGTGGTTTATCCCGAAGCAAGGGCTTTCTTGCAAAGACCGGCGGCCGAGGCCGTGGTTCGTGTGCACAAATTACTCAAAAAAGAAGGTCTCGGTCTCGTCATTTACGACGGTTATCGGCCGTGGGCGATTACAAAGCTGTTTTGGGAGGTCACACCGGAGGACAAACGGATGTTTGTTGCCAATCCCGAAAAGGGCTCAAAACACAATCGTGGATGTGCTGTCGACCTCGGCATCTACGACCGAAAAACCGGAAAAGCAATACCTATGCCCTCCGCCTTCGATGAGTTTTCGGATCGTGCATCGCCCGACTACAAAGGCGGCACCGACGAAGAGCGTGCCAATCGCGACAAACTGCGGCGACTGATGGAAGCCGCCGGTTTCACCGTCAACGCCAACGAATGGTGGCACTTCGATTTCAAAGCCTGGCAACAATACGCGATCTACAACATTGCGTTTTCCGACATCGAAAAACACACCGGACAATAGAACAAAAGCCCGTGAATTGACGCCCGAAAGAACTCCGGCTCGCTCACACGATCGAGCGGTATGAATCTGAATCGAGAATTGTAATATTGCACGTCTGCCTCCGGCCTTAGACAACAGGCTCGGCCAGCAACTAACGCGGCGTTTTGCGCACCTCTAAATTTGCGGGGTGGAGCCTTTTTTGCCAACCTTTCTTCCTGCTTCCGAGCCGAACGCCGTTGCACCGTCGAAGTCTCCGGGCTGGCCGATGACTTGAAAGGTCGGAGCATCGATTGCAGAAGCCCGCACGGAGTAAGGGCGTCCGTCGTCGCGGAGAATGCCCTTACTCCGTGCGGGCTTCTGCACCGGGACCATTCCGAAAGTTTCGATTTGGCGAGAAACGGCCATGCTATTTTTGCGAGCGGTGTTACTTGCACATCGTAAAAATGGCACGATTTGTGGCTGCAACATATTTGTTGACAATGGCTTACAGGCGGCCCGCGTGTTCAAAAATGGCACGATTTATGGCACGAATTTTGGCACGGTGAGGGTCGGGGTCTTGCACCGGAAAATAGAAAAAAGGCCGGGATCGGCGTCCGGCCTTTTTCATCTGCACATTGCGGATCGACTATTGTTTTGTTGCTACCGCGGCGGGCTTGGTGCCGTTTGCTTCGATCTGCAAAACGATCTTGACGTCGTCGGAGAGCGTAGCGATGCCATTCGGCATATTGCCTCCATAATTGACGCCAAAGTCACGTCGATTTATGGACGTTTCAGCCACGATACCCATCTTGGCACCGGCCTTTTCATTTGCCGGCACCCAACCGGCGATCTGAAACGGAAACGTGATCGATTTGGTCACGCCTTTCATCGTGAAATCGCCGGTGAGCATCAGGGCCTTACCCTTTTTCTCGACCTTTGTGCTTTTGAAGGTAATGTCGGCAAATTTCTCGACTTCAAAAAAGTCCTTTGAGCGAAGGTGATTGTCGCGTGCGGCGACGCCGGTATCGACGCTCGTAGCCTTTGCGGTAAATTCGACCGTGGATCTCGTCACGTCTTTGGCGTCAAAATTTACCGTGCCGGTAAAATCCCTGAAAAATCCGGGAACCTCGATCAGGCCCATATGCTTGACCTTAAAGTTGATAAAGCTGTGTGCCTTATCAAAACTGTACGCACCGCTGTCGCCTGCGGGCGTATCGGCGGCAAAACGCTGAGCGAACGAACGATTAACGGCCTGGGCACCTGTCTGAGAAAAAATGACAAATGCTATGACGGCAATGCCGAGGAACAAAGAAACTCTTTTCATATTTTTAAATATCTCCTGAGATCAGATCAAAAGCTTATTGTATGGCCAGCGTTATCGAAAACTTAGCCGACCGCGGATATGTATTCGAGCGGCGAACAAACACCATATAGTCACCGGTCTCGGGCACGACAAACTCCATTGTAGGTTCGGCCAGATCGGTGCTGTCGTTGCTCACTTCGTCGTTAAAGAGACGATAAGCGAAACGGAGCGAATCGGGGTTGGTGATATAGACGGTCTGGCCCTTTTTTGCACCAAAGACAAATTCCTGTTCCTGATCGCCGGAAAGCGTACCGGTCAAAACAGTCTGGGATTTGCCCTTAGCAAATTTGACCCTGCCGGGCTCGGCCTTACCGCCGCCCTGGGCAAATGACGAAGCCGAAACAAGTGCAATAAAGGCAATGACTAAAAGAAACGAAGTTTTGTTCATTAATATCAACTCCCGAAATTTACTATTAATGTTTACGACCCGAGTTAGATGCAGTTAAGCGACGCAGGGTTTATTTGATCGAAATTCTTAAAGAGAACCTAGCCGATCGTGTGCCGGTCGCCTTTTTACGAATGGTAAATAGATAATCGCCGGCTTCCGGCACTTCGAACGAGTATGATGCGGAACTGTCAAAGTCACCTTCTGAAAAATGCTCTTCGTTGAACACTCGAAAATCGAACTGACTTTTTGTCGCGTTGCTGATAGTCACTATCTGGCCTTTCGCGGCGGCGAACACGTATTCCATTTCCTGGCCGTTTCGCAAGGTACCGGAAACCCCCGAACTCGAAGTGCCGGCCGCAAACTTGATCCTGTTGGGTTCCGCTTTGCCGCCGCCTTGCGCAAATGATGCTTGGCCGACTCCGGCTAAAATGAACAAAATACCAAGGAGTAGAAGTCTCATATACGTTTCAACCCGAATTTCACCTATGACTTTGATACTATACCGCATTATGAAGCGACCCGAAACAAACGAATATGCCCCCTACTACGGCGGGTACATTTCACAGATCAGCGGTGAGAATGTGCTCGAAGCACTTGAAACTCAGATCGAACAACTCCAACAAATGCTCGCCGGAGTCCCGGAGGAAAAGGGCAGGTTTGCCTATGCACCTGGTAAGTGGACCCTCAAGGAGGCTCTGAGTCACCTCATAGACTGCGAACGTGTCTTTGCCTATCGCATTTTTAGGATCTCACGTGGTGACCGGACGCCAATTGAGAGTTTCGACCAGGATGAATACATTGCGACATCAAATGCGAATGAGCGCACCTTTGCGAATCTGATCGACGAACTGTCTCTTGAGCGCAAGGCAAATCTCATAATGTTGGAAAATATTAGCGACGCTGACTCGGCACTGATGGGAACCGCTAGCGGAAAGCCGGTATCGGTACGCGCTCTGACATATATAATGGCCGGACACATTACCCATCATTCCAAGATACTTGCCGAACGATATCTGAGTTAAATGGAGTACGACGCCATTATCATCGGCGGCGGCGCAGCGGGCTTATTCTGCGCTTTGCAGGCCGGCAAACGCGGGAAACGCGTGCTGGTTATCGAGCATAACGCCGATGTCGGACGAAAGATCCTGATCTCGGGCGGCGGACGATGTAATTTTACCAATCGCGATTTGAGAGCCGAACATTTTGTCTCATCCAACCCACATTTTGCAAAATCTGCACTTGCGGGTTACACGTCGTCGGACTTTATCGAAATGGTAAAAAGGCACCGGATCGAGTTTTATGAAAAAAAGCTTGGCCAGCTTTTTTGTCGTCACAGTTCGCGACAGATCGTCGAGATGCTTTTGGCAGAATGCCGAACTGCACGGGTCACTATCAAGACTGCTTGTACGGTAAAGAGCGTATCGATGGATGAGAAATATGTCGTCGAAACATCCGAGGGTAATGCGGCGGCAAAGTGTCTCGTTGTCGCTTGTGGCGGATTGTCATTTGCGAAGGTCGGCGCGACGGATCTGGGGCATAGACTGGCCAGGCAATTTGGCCACAAGATCGTGGAGACCCGTCCGTCGCTTGTCGCGCTTGTCGGCAAAGGCCGAGATTGGCCGCAACTCGCCGGAGTTTCGGCGGATGCGGTAGTATCGGCAGGCAAAATGTCGTTTCGTGAAAATATACTGTTTACGCACCGCGGCCTTTCAGGCCCGGCGATCTTACAGATCTCGAATTACTGGAAAAAAGGCGTACCGGTCGCGATCGATCTGCTGCCGGACACCGACGTTATCGCCGCGATCGAATCAGCACGGACTAGCCGTCAGACGCTCGGCAACTACCTCAGCCAACTTCTGCCGCATCGTCTGGCGCAATTTGTCGCCGAGCGTCGTGGGGTAAATAAGCCGCTCGACCAACTCAGCAATAACGAACTGCAACAGGTATCTGAGGAGCTAAATCACTGGCAAGTACAATTTACCGCAACGGAGGGATATGACCGAGCCGAAGTGACGCTTGGCGGCGTGTCGACCGCGGAGCTTTCGTCAAAGACTATGGAGAGCAAGTTGTCACCCGGGCTCTATTTCATTGGGGAAGTCGTCGATGTCACCGGCTGGCTCGGCGGATACAATTTCCAGTGGGCTTGGTCATCGGGGCACGCCGCTGCGTCAGCCCTCTAATTTTTGCGAAAATCTTCGATGTCCAATCCAAATCTCTCTTTCACATATTCCTCTTGAGCTGCATTGACGCTCTGCAGATTTAGCAATCGCCGTTTGCTCTTAGTAATATGCACTTGGGCCCTGCCCGACATTTGTTTCAACATATCACGTCCCTCTTCCGCCTCGGCATTGACCCGCAAGTGCAAGTCAAACAGCTCCGAAGAGAGCAGCTTTGCCTTTTCGGCGACGAGTTCGATCAGTCGTCGTCGGATCTGAAAGATCTGCCTGATCGCCCGGACCAGTTCGTCGCCGACCGAGTCGCCCTTGACCAGATCCGGACTATTGCGAAAATCGTGGACAAGCTTATTCAACCGCTGTTGGTCACGGGACGAGTACGCGTCGTTGAGTTCGGCCATTAGTCCGTGACGACGGTCCTTTTCATCGGCATCCAGAGCAAGGTCCGGATGGATAATGCGGGCAAGATCGTGATATGCCTTTTTCGCCTCAGCCGTAGGAACCCATTCCCCGGCCGCGTGTTCTTCGGCCGCCAAAGCTCTGGCAGCGGAGTCGTCGGCTCGCCGGCGGAGTTCCTCGACCTTTTTTTTGATCTCCTCATCATCCGGTACGAGCTTCAATTCTTCTTCGGCGATCAGGGCATCTACTTCGTCCTGTTCGGCATAGAGGCGACCGACCTGCATCGTGTACTGCGCCTCAAATTGTTCAAGCTCGGAACTCAGGTCTACGATCTCTTCCTCACGGTCGGCAAGCCGATCCTTGAGTCGGTCGAGTACTCGTAACTTTTTTTCAAGCTCGATCTGCTCGGGAAGAATATTGTTCATATTCGAACCGCAACGTGCGGACGGACGGGACGACGCCAAGTCGTTGAATGTTAAGAAAGGCGCTGAAACGAATCTCAACGCCATTCAAAGTATTGGGTCTGCCAATTTTAGCTAGCTGAGGCTTCGCTCTGGATTGGCAAATTGATGTAAAGGATGCGGGTGCAACTCTCGCACGTAATTATTTCGTCACCCTTTTTGACGTTGACCTGCATCTGCGGCCGCAATGACATAAAGCAGGCACTGCAAGAACCATTTACTACCTCTGCTACTGCAATACCGTCGCGGCTGCGTTGTGCCAGTCGATCGTAAACGGAAGCCAGTCTCGTCGGCAACGTCGAAAACGCCTTTTGACGATGCTTCGACTCGCTATCAAACTCCGACTTATCCTTGGCAACCTGCTTGTCAAATTCGGCAAGAGCCGCGTCACGCTTCGCGTCCAGGCTGTTGATCTCTTCGGCACGCTCAGCAAGTTCCTTTTCAACCGACTCGGCGGCTTCTACTGCCTCGATCACCTGTGCCTCAAATGTCGCTATCTGTTTCTGAAGGGCATCCGTCTCACGCATTGCAGTTTCATATTCTTTTTGATTTTGAGCGTGTTTGAGGTTACGGTCGGCCCTTTCAAGGTAGGTCTTATTTTCGGCTATCTGTTTTTCAAGCCCGGCTCGATCGGCGTGGAGCTTGTCGCGCCGGGCCTGGATCTCTCGAATTGAAAAAGCGTGCTGTTCAAACTCATGTTCGATCTCAGCACGCTTGGCAACTGCGGTTTCTATTATTTGTTTCAGTCTACGAAGATTGGTATCTGTCTTCTGTAATTCGACCAACTTATCAAGATCTGCTTTCACTTAAAAATCTCCCTAATACGATTCGACTAATAATTTTTTATTCTAACGCAGATTTCGTCTAATAAAAAGTGCCGAAATCCATCACGAGTCGCCCAGAAATATTCGAAGGTGTTGATTTATGTCCGCGATCCGAAATGGCACTCGCAGACCCTCGTCATCCTCGACGTGCCAAATGGGCAGTTCGCCTGCATACGCAAGCGAGAGTTCGGCATTTGCTCGCGGTATCCCGAAATGGGTCAGTCGGGCCGCCGCCAAGGCACCATTGCGCATAATGCCGTCCGACGGCGTTCGCGTCCAACCCGCTTCGAGTGACAAACATCTTACCCCTGATCGAACACGAAACAGCGATCCGACCATTCTCGACGCACCGCGTTCAAAGCGATGAGGATGTTCACGCTCAACGACGATCGTCGGGCAATTGCGTGCTACATCGGCAACGAGTTCGGCAAATACGTCTATGATCCAGCCGACGGCTTCGCCGCGTATTGCGTCATTTGCGGCTTTTAACCGAAGGTATTCGACAACATCGTTGCGGCCGGCATCGGCAGCTTTTGCTTCCGCCGCCGATAACATTTGCGACCAAATATGGTCGAGTTCGTTCATATAGCGAGAATAAGTCGCTACGGGCTAAAATACAATTTCGTGATATCATTCTCAGGCTTGGGCCGTCGATATTTTTCGCCGTCGCGGCAGTTTATGTCGCTCATAATATGAAATATCTTTCAGTTGTTTTTGTTTTGTGTATATTGATCCTGCCTGCCTATATGCAGTCCGGCAAAGCGAAATCAGCATCGTCTACAAAGCCTTCAGCAACACCGAAAAAATCCGGGCCTGTAAAATCGCCGAGCCCAAAGACGAAGGCCAAGCCCACACCAAAAAAAGCTCCGAATGAGAATGAGGCCTTTGAAAAAGCGTCCTCGGTAACGGAGCCAACGGAACGGATCAAGTCTCTAAAGAAATTTCTGCGGGACTTTCCAAAGACCGAAAAGAAGCAAGCTGTATTGCAGATGTTGGTGGTCACCCAGACTACTGAGGGCGTCACTTTACTCGAAAGCGGGAAGTCGCCGGAGGCCGCCCGTTCATTTGCCGCGGCGGCTAACGATGCTCCGACGCCGATCCCCGATACGCTCTTTAACGACAATTTACTTAAGTCCCTGCCGACATTATTTTGGGGTGGTGAGCGGATCGCGGCCTTTGAGATCGCAAAGATCCTCGAATCAAAGTGCGACTCGAATGTCGGGCAATTGTTGTCGATCGCGAACTTCTATCTGAGCGTGGAAAACGGCTCCCAAGCACGCCGAGTAACCGAACTGGCGATAAAGGCCGATCCGGCCTCGACCGCCGCGTTTCTCACCCTCGGACTCGCCAACAGGATGGATTTCCAGTTGGAAGAATCAGTTTCCGCATATTCAAAAGCACTTGAACTGGCCCCGGACTCGCTCATCGCACGGCGCGGATTGGCTGAGATGAAGCGAGCGGTCGGAAAGTCGGACGAGGCGGTGACGCTGTATAACGAGATATTGGCAAAGGACGAATCGAATTTACCTGCCCGAACCGGGTTGATACTTTCGCTATTTGAAGCCAGTAAACGCGGCGAGGCTGAGGCCGAGCTAAAACGCTCGATAGATACGAATCCCGGCAACGTTATGTTGCTTGCCGGTGTAGCATACTGGTACGCCGCAAATCAGAAAGGAGCCGAGGCAATAAACTATGCTCAACAGGCGATAAACGCCGATCCGAGGTTTGTCTGGTCGCATATCGCACTGGCACGCGGATATATGGCTGAGCAACGGTATCTGGATGCCGAACGCACCCTGCTTGCCGCCCGTCGGTATGGTAATTTTCCGACACTTGATTACGAGATCGCTTCAGCTCGCCTCGCCGCGGGGTTTTACCGCGAGGCCGCCGAGGAATTGGCGGGAACATTTGCAGTTAAGGACGGACGTGTGACGACCCGGTTGGGCGGCCGGATCGAACGTGATGCGGACAGCTTGTCCGAACTCATCGCGGCGGAACGCCAAGCTAGCATTTTCACCCCGGTTGCAGCCGATAGTGCCGAAAATTCGAAACTACTCAAAGCTCTGCTCGAATTTTCGAACGAGATCGCCAGCAAAACAACGGACGATACCGCACTTATTAAAGCTGCGTCCACCTTCACAAGCGGCGATGACAAAATGCGGGTGCATCGGCTACTTTTTGCTGCCAAAGAACTCCTATCCGCTCGTAGAGCGGTAGAAACGTCGATAGAACTCACAGCGGCGGCCGTCGGAAAGGACGAGGTCGGACTCGAACCGCCAACTGCAGCCGCCGCGATCCTCGCGGACGAATTATATGAAAGCCGTCGACTTGCCGCGTCGCGCAGCGAGTACATAAAATTGCCGGATGTCCCGAGGATAACTCTCTCGACCATACTCCGCGGCAGGATCGAAGAACTTAACGGCTGGGCGAGTTTGCAGAACGGTAACCCGAAGGATGCCACTATTCACCTAAAACGAGCAATAAGCGTGTTGCCCGGCGATACGCCCTGGTGGCGTTCGAGTATGTGGCGACTCGGCGATGCGTTAGAGTCTGATGACAAAGCGGCCGAGGCTCTCGAAGTTTATATAAAGGCCTACAAAGCCGCGCCGCCGGATATGATCCGTTACTCTATCGTCGAAACGCTTTACAAGAAGGTAAATGGAACTACTGAAGGGCTGAACGGCAAGGTCGGGGCCAATCCAACTCCCCCCGCGCCCGTTGCTGTCGTACAACCGACACCGACTCCGGAAGCCTCGGTTGTTGAACCTGCGGCAACTCCACAGCCAGCGAATGACACTGAGGCCACTATCGCTTCGCCCAGTCTAACGCCGACGCCGATGCCTGAACCAACGCCCGCGGGCGAACCTGTCAAGCCTGAACCCATCGCTTCGCCGGCAGCCGTTGATAAAACGCCGATCGATAACAGTGCAAAACCAGCGGAACCAGTGGCGGAAAACATTCAGGCCGTCAGTACGCCGAAAATTGCTACTCCGGTCACTGAAAAGTCCGCAACGGAAACTTCGGCAGAAGCGAAACCGAACGCCAAAGCTGCTCGATCGGAGAGCAGCCTGTTTCCAGCAGTGGTCATCACTATTCCGTCGGCGACTGCAACCAAACCGGCCTCGACCGACACAACATCTGCCGAGCCGACACCTATCGACGAATCAAAACCAACCGTTGACAAAGCTTCGGCCGAGGCCCGCCCTCGTGTGATCGAACCTATCGCGGAATTGCCAAAGGAATGTTCCATAAGCCTCAGCGACGAGTCGATCTCGCTCGAGGCCAATGGCAGTGAACTGGCAGTCGTCGTCGGGATCGACGAGGATATCGAGCTTTCAGATATAAAGAGCGTGTCCGAAAGTGGGGAGGACGTGACGGTTAGGCGCGAAATGATCGGCGGTATCAAGGGACGAGCACTATACGTGATCAGGTCGGTCAGCAGCCGAAAGGGAACATTCAAAATTATGTTCACTTTGCCGTGTGGGCGAAAGCAATTGACGGTCAACGTTCGCTAGAACGGCGAAAATTCACATCGACGATGGCGACCGTTGCCAACATCAAAAATACGAACGCATTTGACGGCGTCCTTAGCGGAAAGTCAAAAAAGCTGTGAATCAGAATCCCGAAGCAGCCGGCCAATGCTCCGATCGATAGGGCTCGCCTATACGACGATCGAGTCTCGCGGATAACCTTTACCCCCTTGGCAAACAAGAAATAGATGAATGCCGCCACACATATAAAACCTAAAATACCCGTATCCGTTAGGGTCTGCAGGTAATCGTTGTGAACTTGTTCGACCCTAAAAACTCCGGGCCACGAGTCGTATTTGGTAAAGGCAACGCCGAACGCGTCAAAGCCAACTCCAATGAATGGGTGGTCAAGAAATATCCGGATCGCGGCGGACCAGAAATGTGATCGTCCGTTGCTGAAATCATCACGGCCGGCAAGCCCGATCCCGCGGATCACCGCGTTGTCCTCGCCGAGAAACAAAACCGCACCAAATATAAGGATCAGGAAACCTGTACCGTAAGCCACCATCAGAGTTCGGCGGTCGCGGCCCGTGCCCGCCGTCTCGACAGGCAATTCTTCGCGGCGTGCAAAAAGAGTCGCAATTAACACAAACCCGAGTGTCGCAACCAGTCCGATAAGCCCGCCGCGTGAACTTGTCATCAACGTTGCCATCCCCATCAGAACCGCCGCTACGAGTAGCAACAGCCGTTTTTCGCGGCTTGTGTCACGGGCAAAGAGAAATCCGAGCGTCACACCGGCACACATAACCATAAACGCGGCAAAATGGTGCTGGTTTACAAACGGCCCGAACGGGATCGCCTGCGGCGTACCGCGGATACCATAAATTCCTTCGGGGTTTGCCAGCCGCTGTAGAATGCCGAAAAATGCCATTAGCGAACCGAAGAGCGTGATAAGTGCGGCGATCGTTCGCAGACGCTTTTCACTGTTAACAAATGTCAGGGCAGCGGCAAAAAAGATCGTGTATTCGACAAGTCGTACCAGGAGTAACCGTGTTGAATAAGGATCGAGCGATATGGACGATCTGTGTGGAGAGGCCAAGATCCCGGTCGAAGTTTCGGGGGCGAAAAGAGGGAGTACTTGGATCAGCCCGACAAGTATGAGCCCGATCAGAGGCAAGACTATAACGTCGCGATTAAACAGAAATGCCTTACCAAACCAGGCGTCCGCGACCCACAGAATACCGACCGAACCAATGCACACGGTAATGACAACCCAAGTTCCCTGATCGACACCGCCAAACAAAATGGTAGTAGATACAACGAGGATACATAAAAGGGCAAAGATCGCCCGACTGGTCTGCGATGGGGCCAAGCCGACAATTGCCGGCTCAAACAAATTCGGCCGCCGCCCACTTTGTTCTAGATCTTTCATTAAGTTATCTTGCGGACATTGAAATATCGTCGATCCATAATTTTCCCGAAATAGGACAAACCGACGAAATGCAACCATCGCGGACAAGCCTTATGATCACTCCGTCGATCGATCCCGGAGCCTGAAACTCGACGCGGAATTTACTCCATTCAGCCTGTGGACCAAATGGGATCGAGCGGCCCAAAGATTTTCCGGTTGATGCGTCGGCGATCTCCAATGCTACCGACCCCTTGAGTTCAGATCGATAAAATCCCTCGACAGCGTACAATGACGACGGTTCGACCGCGACAGTTTGGGTGATCGGCCTCATCTCGGCAGCTTGCATCGTGTTAAAGATGAGCAATAAACAATACCGCCCGCCGTGAGGTTGCCCCTCGCTCAGACCGATCTGAGGGTCCGTCCCCGCACCTATCTGCCACTCAAACAACTTGGCGTCGCGGAGTTTGATCTGAGATTCAAAATCACCATTCGTGATCCTGCCGACGCCCGGAAACGTGTTTGCATCTGCGGCGATCGACGACATAGTCTTGCCGGCAAGCCTAAACCGATATCCCGCCGCAAGTTGGGCCACCAAACTATCGCTTAACGCTCGATATTTGATATCGACGGCGGCGGAACCCATCCGCTCCCACGCACTGACGGCTTCGTCCAAACGCTTTTGGCCTATGAAATAGCCCGTAAGGGCGGCGTTGACGTCGGGTGTATTACCTAGAATCGTCCTGACCTGTTCGCTATCACCGTCAAGCAATTGCATCACCATCGACGTTGCCGCCGGCAACAGCTCCGGCTTGCCGCCGACCGCCAAACGGATCATCGCAAAACCCTCGGTCGAGCGGCCCGAACGGATCAGCCAATTGCCGTATGCCCACTGCACATCGGCATAATTTGGAGCTAACTCCAGTGAACGCTTAAACGCCAGCTCCGCTGCGTTGGCATCACCCGCGCGTTCGAGTGCCTTGCCCAGTGCGAGCCAAGACAGATAGTTGTTGGGTGTCAGGGCCGTCGAGGCATCATACTCCGCGAGTGAGATCTCTGCATCGCTCGGGTCAAACGTGCGTTCCCGCAGTACCGCAGCCGCAAAATGGGTTTGCGGGTCAGATGGTGCGAGGGCGATCATCAATTCAGCTATCTCGGGCAGATCGGCTCGGACAGAAACCGCATTGGCAAAACTCCATTTGCCAAAAAACCAAATGAGGCACAGACAAGCGAGCACCGCCGCACCCAATATTATCCGTGACAGCGGGCTATCCGTTTTGATGATCACAAGCGCCATATCGTGCGGTTATTCAAAATCGACTGGCTCGATCGACATCCGAACCCGCTTGAGCGAAATGTTGTTTTCGCGGCATAGTTCCCGTAGTTCCCGGAGTTTGGCCGGTTCCAGCTTTCCGGTGGAGATCAGCATTTCCGAGGACTTTGTTTCCTCAAATGTCTCGACGATATGGTCGGCCGAAAATACCTTTAGGCCGTGGATCAACTTGTCAGACTTGCGCGGATCGTCATCGATAAACCCGACCGGCACATAATTGAGCTCAGGATTGTTACGCAATTCCCTAAGCACCATTTCACCGCCATCGCCCGCCCCGTATATCAGAGCTCGACGCCCCTCGGCACCGACCGGCAACGGGATCGCCTGGCGGATCAGGCGAAACATCATTCGGCTGCCGACCAGAGCCCCAAGGACAAGCATCCCGTCGATCACGAGCACCGTTCGCGAAAAATACTCAAAGCGGTACAGTAGCAGAAGTGCCAACACGCTTAGTACGGAGCCAAGAGCCGACCCCTTGGCAAATGTGATCATGTCGCCGATGCTCGTGTATCGCCATAGCCCTCGATAAACGCCGACGATCAGAAAAGCCGACAGTTTGAGCAATACGAGGATCGGTAGGCTCTTGAGAAAAAGGTCCCAGTTTGCCGTCTCCTCGAACGGCCCGAAAACGATAACAAACGCCGTATAGTAAGCCAGCGTTATCAGAAAAGCATCGAGAAATACCTCAAATATGCGACGCTTGTAAGAGAAGTTGACCAGAAAGGCAAACGCCGCGTTATTGCCACCGGCCAAAGCCTCCTGCTCACTCTCATAGACCTTTACCTTTGAAAGGTAGACACCGATGATCACCAGTACGATCGAAAACACGCTGATCAGTGCGAGGCTCTGGGTGACCTCCAATTGGGCAACAAGCAGCGACAACGCTCCCGCACCGATCGCAAATGAATAAAGCATCAGGACCGCGGCACGCTCCGAGAGTCCGAGGGCGACGAGCCTGTGTGAGGTATGGTCGCGTCCGCCCTGAGATGCCTTGCGGCCCCACATCTTTCTAAGAATGGTGACAAATGTGGTGTCAAAGATCGGCACAAAGAGGATCAAGACCGGCACCGCAAGTATCGGCAGCAGTCCGCGTGACTTGCCGCCTGTTTGATTAAGCAACACCGTCGATCCCAGCAAAAATCCGACAAACATTGATCCGCAATCGCCCATAAAGATCGATGCCGGATTAAAGTTGAAAACTAAAAAGCCAAGCAATGCTCCGACAAATACCGCGATCAGCAGTAGATCCTCGGTCTGACCGTTAGCCGCAAAGTTGAGCCCGAGCGACACCGCCCCGATCGTAGCAATGCCCGCGGCCAGGCCATCCATATTGTCGAGCAGATTGATCGCGTTGGTAATACCGATCAGCCAAAATACCGTGATCCAGATATCGACGATCTCATAACCGGTTATCGGCAGTTTCAACCCGAAAGCAATGACGACACCCGCACCGATCAATTGTCCGATCAATTTTTGATATGGCCGGATATTGAGAATGTCGTCGACCAAACCTACCAGGAACAACAGCGCACTGGCTCCAAAGATGATCAGCGACAACCTTGTCATCGGCACAAAGAGAAAAAATGCACCTACCGTAGCGAGGAATATTGCCGCACCGCCGAGCATTGCCGTCGGCCGATTGTGCCATCGGTCAGATTTAGGCTTGGCGACAAAATCGTATTTCCACGCAAATCGCCGGACCGCAATCGTCATTAACAGCCCCAATATGAAACTAATAGCGACGACAACGTAAGGATCTTGTGTAAATGAAAGCATCACCTGAATTAAAAAAAGGTTCGGGGTCGGTGCGATCTAGGAGTCACCGCCGGCGAGTCCTCGGTAAAGCTCGCGGATGTCGCACACGAGGCGATCTTTTGAATATTGTTCCGACACAAATACCCGGCCCGCGATCGATATGCTCTGACGTAATTTTTCACTTTTCGCGAGATAAAGCAAGCCCGCCGAAAAGGACTCGTCCGAATCATCCTCGGCAAGCACACCGCGTTTGCAGATAGTAAAATTATCACGCTCTTCGACAACAGAGCCCGCGAGATCGACGACGCCCCCGACAGCGGTCGAAATAAAAGGCACGCCCGCCGCCATTGCCTCGATCAGCGACAGCGGTGTTCCCTCATTTCGCGATGTCAGAGCGATTATGTCGAGACCCGGCAACAAACCGGCGACATCGGGCCGATTGCCTAGAAAAGTAAACGCGGCCGCAACCCCATCCTCCTGCGCCAGCTTCTCGATCGTCGCGCGCACATTGCCGTCGCCGATCACAACAAATCGTATTTTTGGCTCCCCGGCGGACTTGTCGCGAGCGAGCCTCGCCGACCTGATCAGCAGCGGCAGATTTTTGATCTCGGTCAGACGTCCTACAAAACCGACAACGATCTCGTCATTGGCGGCACCGATCTCGTCACGCAAAACCTTTCGGTCCGACTCGCTGAACGAAAATGCTTCGAGGTCGATGCCGAGCGGTATGACGGCAAACTGCCCCGGTCGGCCGACACCGAATCGGCCGTGGATCTCATCCAACTGCTGAGCCGAGATCGTGACGATCCGGTCAGTTGCCACGCGGGCTAGCACCTTTTCGATCATCAGGAACAAGCGCGTCTTCAATACGCCGTAGTAGCTGTGAAAGACGTGTCCGTGAAATGTGTGGATGACCGCAACGCGTCGTGGACGCCCGACAATTGTTCCCGGGGTAAGCCAGCGGTATAGAAACGCAGCGGCACGCCCGACCGTGCCTGCCTTAGCAGTATGTGTGTGGATAATGTCGGGAGAAAACAGGCTCATCTCGCGGTAGATCTTGAACAGCGAAATGCCATCCTTGATCGAAAGTTCTCGGCTAAGTTCGGGAATAAAGATCGGTTCGACACCATTCTCAGACGCGAAATATCCCATATCCTCTTCGCCAACAGGAACTGTGCCGGCTATGAGTTTGCTCTGAAACTCATCGTCCTCAAGCCCCCGCGTCAGCCAAACGACGTGACGGGCGGGGCCGCCGACATTTAGCCTGGCAATAATTCGTAGGACCTTCATCAGCAATAGGAAAAAAAGCGGCGGACAACGGCCGTGGGCGGAAACCGGTCAATGCCGGTGACGGCCTACGCGGCCACGCGGGCTGTGCGGGGTGCCCGTGCTGTCCGCCGAACTTAACAAAAATAGCATTGCCGAATCAATCCATCCGGTAGATCGTATCGGGGTCGTCCTCGTGACGGATCTCGTCGATCGGCTCGCGTTTGCCCTCTCCCATATAGAGCCGGTTGGGACAATTGATAACCATCCCGTCCGTCTCGCCGACATTCTTATATCCGTGTACGACGCCCTTGGGCACAACGACGGCCATCGGGTTCTCGACGCCGACCAGCATCGTCATCATACAATTGAACGTTGGCGAATCAGGACGGTTATCCCACAGCATCATCTTAAATGTCGACGGGCCGATAAAGCAAAACAGATCGGCCTGATCAACGTGCTCGTGCGGCCCACGCTGAACGCCGGGATTGGTAAACGAAATATACGACATCGCCGGATAAAACTCAGCATCCAGTTCGTCGTGGCGAAACAACTCCGCCAACCAGCCACGGTCGTCGTAAAACTTCTTTAACGGATAAACGACGACATCGTTGATATCATACGGGGTAAATATTGACTCATCTTGCTGGGCGATCGACATAATGTACAAATGGTATAAATGAAAAAATGCTAAAAGATAATTTTACCGCAAAGTCCGCAAAGTTTGTCGCAAAGTCCGCCGAGAGGATCAAAGCCCGTTCACAACTCTCTTTACTCCGTTCTTCATAAGCGTCACGTTGAAATTTAATATTAGCCCAAGCTTACAGTCTGACAGTTTAAGGTAAGTCAGCACTTGAGCCATATGTAGATCGTGGATCGCATCTACAGCCTTCACCTCGATCACCAGTTTTCTTTCGACAAAAAGGTCGATCCGGTAACCGCATTCGAGTTTAACATCCTGATAAACCAGCGGCAGGGCTTTTTCCTTTTCGACAAAGAGGCCTGCCTGCGAAAGTTCGAAAAACAAACACTCCTGATACGATGATTCCAGAAGTCCGGGCCCGAGTGCGCTATGAACCTTGATCGCCCGATTGATCACAATATTGGAAAGTGAATTCTCGTCCATTCCTTTTCGTTACTTTGCGTCCTTTGCGGGTTTCACTTTGCGAACTTTGCGGTTAATTCCACTTTACCGCCGAGACTATATTTTATTCGCACCCGATTTCGCGACGAGGTTCGACGCCAGCAGCAGGCTCTCGAACGTCCCGGCGTCGGTCCACCAGCCTTCGAGTTCGTTCCAGGTCATAAGCCCATTGCGAATGTAATGATTGTTAACATCGGTTATTTCGAGTTCACCGCGGCCCGACGGGACAAGCGTCTTGATCACGTCAAAGACCGTCTCGTCGTAAAAATAGACCCCGATCACCGCCATATCCGATTTGGGCTCGGACGGCTTTTCCTCGATATTCAGTACGCGCTCGCCATCCAGCTCCGGCACGCCGAAGCGTTGCGGGTCAGGCACGCGCTTGAGCAATATCTTGGCTCCCTTGCCCTGTCGCCGATAATCGTCCGCCGCCGCGCTAATATTGCCCTCGATAAT
>Ga0209476_10000025_pt1 | contig 119177 bp, 94 predicted proteins | sample KloWWTrecipitate_FD_187179 | JGI IMG/M metagenome (GOLD analysis project Ga0209476, IMG submission 187179) | Active sludge microbial communities from Klosterneuburg, Austria, studying microevolution and ecology of nitrifiers - Klosterneuburg... | ecosystem: Engineered > WWTP > Aerobic digester... | reverse complement strand
AAGTATGAGATTGGCGTTGGTCGATTTTACCTGCGAGAAGGTCTCGATGTTAAAAACTTCGCCGTCCTTAACATTAAGCCGTATTTGGGCCTGGCGAAGAGCGGCAACTGCTTGATCGACAGCCTTGCGTTGCTGCTCGGCCTGAGCCTGAGCCTGTTCGAGGCGGAGGCGGGCATCGCGGTCATCCAGGCGGACCAGTACGCTGCCCTTTTCGACATAGCTGCCGACGTCAAAATTGACCTCGGTGATCTTACCGCCGACCGACGGTGCGACATCGGTCGAGGCATCGCCGGCCAGGTTGCCGGTAGCTTCGAAATAGGTCGGGATCGGCTTAACTGTTGCTTGCGTTGTCGTAACGTCAACGACCGTGGGTTGCGCGCTTGCGTTGGAGTTCGTATTGGCGGCCTTTGATCCGCATCCGCTCAGCGTCAATGCAGCAGTAACCGATACGAGCCCGAACAATAATAGGTATTTTTGACTTCTCATCATTTGATACGATCGATGCGCATCACGCATCGACTTTTCTGACCCCGTTCAATAATATTTCGGCAAAGCTCTGTGCCGCTTCCTGATTTGTAATGTCGATGATCATACGGTTTTTATCCCAGAGCAGATTGTTAAGCGAATGGTGGATCAGCATCCCCAGAAAACTCCTCACCGCCATTCGCGGATCGAGGTCGCGAAATGCGCCGTCGGCCTGGCGTTCGGCCACATATCCGCCGATAAACCCATAGATCTTCGAAATATATCCGCTGAAAAACATTTCGGCTAACTTGTGTTCCTCAAGTGCCGAATAAAATAGCAGACGCATAAAGCCGATATCGGCCTCGTGCTTGTTGAGAGCGTCAAAGGCGATATTGTAAAAGACGGCAAAGTCGTCCTTGTCCTCGATCGCCTTACGCAAAACCTCATTCTCCTCCCAGGGGAAGCGATGGACGCCGTCCTGACAACCCTTTGTGTCCAGGATCGCGGCATAAAGCTCGTCTTTTGACGCAAAGTGGCGAAAGACCATCGCCTCCGAGACACCGGCAGCAGTCGCGATCTCCTTGGTCGTCGTGCCCTTAAAGCCCTTTTGGGCAAAGAGGGAGACCGCCGTCTGCAATATCTGCTCCCGACGGGCGTCGCCGGTCATCCGGCCGGCGTGATTACACGTGAATAGGTCTTTGATCAAAAAACTGTCCCTTTAAGATACTAAGTAAGTGCTTACTTACTTTTCGAATAGATTTACATTTTGGATTCAGGCTTGTCAATTCTTTTTCTGATAAAAGCCGTATGATGGCGAAATTCGGAACAAACGGACGAAAAAAATCGTTACAACTTATGAGCAGATGAGTTCATCTGAATCGTCGCAAGCTGTGACAAACGACCATAAACGAGTGTCGCAGGGCGTTATATTAATAAAGCTATTTTGGAGGTAGGATCGAAAATGTCTGAATTTGAAGCCGAAGTTAAAAAAGCAGAAAAGGAATTGGAACAGAGCCTGGTACCGCTCAACACGGGCGAAAAGGTGACGGATGACGAATTTTTAGGAGATATCAAGATGCAGGCACAAGAATACGGCCAGAAGATCCAGGACGCCGCCGTCAAGGCAAGAGATTTTGCCGAGGACAAGTTTGCCAAGGCAGGCGATAAATTTAAGGAATTGCAGAACAAGGACCCGAAAGAGTTCGTCGAGGACGCCAAAGAGTTTGCCCGCCAGAAACCCGGCCAAACCATTCTGATCGCCGCCGCAGTCGGCGTGATCCTCGGTCTGCTGATTAAGCGAAAATAAAACCGCAACTTTCGCAGTCTAACTGAAGTTAAAAAGGCCGCCCCGTCGAATTGGGGCGGCCTCTTCTGTTTGGAAGTTTGCCAACAATAGACAATAGATAAAGGGCGAGTAATGCTCCTATCCGTGATCAACGACCGAGTGTCAAAATGCCATTCGGAAGGTCGTAGAGTACCTTCGGATAGTGATTAAAGATGTCGTTGCCTAAGATACCGTCGATGCCTATCGACCCCAATCCGTTTTCGAGATCGGGCGGCAATTCGCCAACGATCAGATCCAGCGTGACATCGGCGAGACCGACTGCCTTCCGATAATTGCCGCAGGTAAATGCTCCGCAGGTGATATAAAAGTCGTCGTAGTGTCCGACGACTTCGCCCCCGGCGACCAGAGATGGCATTAGGAAAGTGACCTTTGCACCCGTATCGAGAGCGAGCCTCACATCCTGCCCGTCCACGCGGCCCGATAGTATTGGTACGCCAATACTCTCCAAACGGACTTCGACCCCTTCAATCCGATCGGTCACATCGAAAGTGATCGTCCTAGCGTTCGAGTCAACCAGAAATGAGTGTTTCCCTAAAATGTCGGTGCCGATCAAGATGTCAAACGGCTTTCCGAGCAGAGTTCCGAGTTCCGTAACACCCTTGCCACGTAGGCCTTCCATAATCGTCGGGTTCCCCATCGACGGCAACGATCCGGCGCCGAATGTGACTGGCGAACCGGTGTCGATAAGGCAGACGTTGTCGTCGATATTTGCGAGTATGTGTCCGTCAAATTCTTCGAAAGTAAATTTCATAAAATAGTCCTCCCGGCAGAGCGACCAACCGGGCCGCCCTGCCATTTTAAGTACTTACTCCTTACCGGTTCGACGGTTGTACCGTTGGTACAATCCTAGCTTACGGGCCAACATATCATCAATATCGAGAGCCTCGTCGATCCCGGCGAGATCGTTCAACTCCTTTCGAAGTTCGGGTGATGGAGCTCTCAAGAACATTTGATCGGTAGCGCCCATCGCCGCCGCAAGGGACGATTTGGCGCTTCTCGGGTCGCCGCGATCGATGTGCTCGGCAACTTCACGGCGTGCCCGTGCGTTAATTAACAAAAGCACCGCTTGAGCGACTGACGGATCTTCCTCCAGAGCGTCAACGACTTCAGCGGCAGCAAACTCCACCTGAAACTTAGCCTTGGACTTCTCCGGCAGTTTCGAATCCTGCCCGATATATGAAAGGTCAAAGTCGGCAAGATGCAACGTTGCCCCGGCTTCTGTTGTCGGAACCGCCAACCTGACGACGATCTCAAGCGGCGAACCGGACTGTAGATTCGGCAGCTTATATCTACCGGACGGGTCCCGCTCGAGATCGTTAAGGAGTTCAACCACGCGAACACCTTCTTTCGGCTTTATGCCAAAGGTCACGCTGTGTCCCACCTGAGCGATCAGGCCCTTAAGCTCGACCTCAAAGATACGCTGCATATCATCCGGTTCCTGTACGTGCCAACTGTTGCCGTTTCCGGCTTCAGCCATCGGCATCAGCAGATCCTCGTTAAAGTCGCGCCCGATCCCGATCGTACTGGTACTTATGCCCCGGTTTCCGAGTTCGCGAGTTTGGTGGACGATCGTATTGACGTTTGTTTCACCAACGTTCGCCTGACCGTCAGTGATAAGCAGGACCCGATTGATCGCGTCGTTATCGAGATGGTCACTCACCTGCAAGCCCCCGCGCACCCACGCTTCGTGAAGTGCCGTCGAACCCCTAGCCTCGATCCGGTCGATCTCGGATCTCATCGCCGCCTTGTTTCGAACCTCTTGGCTTGGGATCAAAACGTCAACGCTCTGGTCAAAAATGACCGTGCTAAGCCGGTCAGTCGTGAGCATTTGATCAATGCAGTACTTGGCCGCCTCCCTTGCATATTGCATCTTTTCGCCGCCCATCGAACCGGAGCGGTCAAGCACGACCGAGAGGTTTAGCTTGGGCCGCTTGGATTCGGTATTGTTCCTCTCCGGCGGAACCACGCGTACCAGCACGTCGATCGTCTGGCCCTCGCCGGCAGTTGATTTTTCCTTAATAGTCTTGATCTCGATAATTGTTTTGTTTTTCATTTTTTCCTCCGTGTCTTCGTGTCGATCGTTGATTAGCGAATGCGTCGTGAATCTCAAATATTCCGATAATTTTCAATATAGCACTCTAGCAAGGTACTGTCAACAGTGTTTGCTGCCGACAGTATCCTGCTATAGAGTCTATTTGGAACTGATGAACTTCGAGGGTCGAGCAAGAGGAGATCGGCAACAACGGGCAGTCGATCTCCGCAGCTCAAGTTCATATCTGCTCCCGTGAAGTGAACTATGCGGCCGTGTATGCCGCCGCCCTAGGCGCAGGTGTACTGCCGAGGTGGCCGTAGGTTACACAGCCACCGTCAAAAGCAAATATCCGCTGTCGGTTATATTCTATTGCGGAATTGGTCGGATCGTTATAGTGCGTCAAGACGTGCTCGGCCAGTCGCCAATTGCTGAGCCCGGTTTTAATGCCTTGATTCACAAGCCTTGAAAATAGCCTATTGCTATACGTGAGCTGTTCAGGCGTTGCGCCAATCCCGAACACATACGCTTCTTGCGGTTCACTGATGAACATCCCTGTACAGAATGCGCTCAGCTTATGATCCTTAACATATTGGTCCGCGTTACACCATATGTATATATTATTCGGCTGGTCTTTGAACAACGGGACAAATGTCTCGTTTACGCATAGCCTCATACCAGTGCCGATCAAACCCTGCGGAACTCCGTGGCCAAGGCAAATAGTTCTCTCTGACTCAGCGACCGCATCAAGTAAATTGGCATTTGCCGTATTAGTAATTGGCTCAAGTCCGAGCCCCGCGTATACCAGCTTCAAATCGTCTGTCGACCGATCAGCCGGATGTATCAGTGTTACGTTTTTCATATATTCTTGCCTCCTTTCGGCGACCAATGCGACGCCGATTTGCGAAACGTTTTAATTTCGGGGATATGACATTATATCCTGTCGACAGCATATCTTGTTAATCGAAAATGTCAAGCGACCTTTTTTGTGTCGACACTAGTTAGAGATAATGGCGATTTGTGGTACGATTGAGTGATATTATGCAGGGCACATTTCGAGATCACCGAAGCACCGAATATATAGGCGTGAGAGGACTTGCCGAGGCAGCAGAACGAGTTCTGAGGGAAATGAATCCGGGGGAGCAACCCAAGGGAACTGTGTCGGACTACCCAAACGAGCGAACGATCCGGTTTTATCTTTCAGAAGGTTTGCTGCCCACACCGACGGAAAAGCGCGGCCCGGCGTCGCTGTTTAATTACAGGCATCTGATCACGCTGCTCGTGATCAAGAAACTGCAGTCCGAAGGGTTGCCGATAAGCGTCATAAAGAGTTTGCTCGCCGGAAGAGAGATCGACGATCTGGAGAAACTGTTGCGGGAGCGGGTCAAAGTGTTTACCGATAGGACCGAGCTCGAAACTTTTATAGAGTCATCCGGAAAAGGCGAGGGCGAAGAGGTAATGGTAATGTCCGACCCTAAATTGCGTGAGGACTACCTTGCGGGTCAGGCACCCGAAATGAGTGAAGAGAACGACGCAAGCGCATACTTATCCCGACTCCTGATGAGCGCCCCGACGCCGAAGCCAGACCAAAGGTCAGCGGAACACCGGACTCATCCCGGGAAGTCGCGAAACCTGGCCGGACCCGAAGCGTGGACACGCAGCTTGATCCGGCCCGGCATCGAACTGCATCTTTCGGACGCGTGTGAACTACCCGGCACAGAGCGAGAATTGAATTCGTTACTTCGGGTGATCGAAAAAGTTCTTAGGTATAAGGCCGATCTTTGAACCGTGTCGAGCTAATGGTTGATTTTTTCACGGATCAGAAGTTAGTGATATCTACACCGGAGGATTAGGATGCTGTTATTAGAAAATTCGTTTTATGATGAACTAAGCCAGATTGAGAATCGGCTTGGACTTGCTGAAGGGTTCTTTAGGAGCGTACGAGGCGAGAGCGATTGGGCATTCATAATCAAGATCCACGCTCTCTTGGAGGCTGCCTTCTCCGACCGGATCTGCGCGAATCTCGTAAGACCGGAACTGTTAGACATAATGAGTGCTATCCCAATGAGCGACTCGCATTGCGGAAAGGTAGCGTTCGCAAATTCGTTGGGGATGTTGGGGGATGGCGAGCAGGCAAGGGCTCACAGGGGATTTATCCGCTATCTATCAGAGCTTAGAAATATGTTGGCCCACGATCCCAGAAATGTTGATTACAACCTAATGGCGGAGCTCGATAATAAGCCGACCAGAGAAAGCAAATTTGCACTCTTTAGGAAGTCTGACTCCTTTTCATCCAACGATAACGACGTATTTGAGAACGTCTTTCTGGTTAACCCCAAAATGGTTGTTTGGTGGTCTGCAGTATCAACACTGGCACGAATATATGACTTCTATGCACTTACGGCACGCCAGGCGCAAACGGTCGAATTCCTTAAAAGTTTAGTGCCAAAGTAGGCCCTTTACGGTCGACTTCGCTACTTACCGATCGGTTACCGACACGGAAGTGTTTCGCCCCTACCGGTAATTATGGTCTTGCGACCTTAACGTAGACATCCTTACCTTGTCTGCGGGCGAACTCGACGGCCTGGGCGGTGCCACGGCTGTTGCCATCCCATAACGCGACCAGTACGTCACAGGCTATTACCATTTCCTCGTTGCGCCGATGGCCGGCACCCCGTTTATGGAGGGCCCAATTCGGCCGGAAAACTGTAACGGGTAAACCGTGCTGTTCGGCATATTGTTCGGCCAAAGTATCAACGCCTGATGCACCGCCCGAGAGTATCTCCGTAGGTTCCCAACCGCTTTCAGTGACAGCCGTATCAAGCAACTCATAACTATCGATCGTCCGACTTCCGCTAATCATCATTTTCATAATTTCAAAATTCTCCTAAAATAGACTCGAATAATTCGTACTCTACAAGACTAACACTATTTACTGTAAACAGCAACTAGGTCAACTTTTCCACGTTTAAGCCTGAGCACGAGCATGTGAGTGCTCGGTTTCGCGCGGACGAGTAATATAATGGTAGTGGTCGAGTCGCTCTATTGAGTGAATTAAATATTATTAGGGCTACGACTGTGTAATTTCGATGGGAGGATGGAAGATATGAATGCGAAGAGTGAAGACGGGTCAACTGTGGTGAGTCTCGGTGAGGCTCTGGTGTATCAGGATAAGTCTGTGATCAGTCGGGTGATGCTTAAGAACGCCGGTGGGACGATTACATTGTTTGCTTTTGATGCGGGCGAGGGGTTGAGCGAGCACAAGGCGCCGTTTGATGCGTTTGTAAACGTGATCGAGGGCGACGCGGACATCACGCTTGCGGGAGAGAAGCATAGACTGACCGGCGGCGAAACGATCGTGTTGCCGGCCAACGTCCCGCACGCGGTGGATGCGATCAGCCGATTCAAAATGCTGCTTGTGATGATCAAGGTGCCAAAGACCGACGGTTAAGAGTCGAATTGTCAGAAAACCGCGGGCCAGATGTAGTAAATTCGACCTATGGAAAACAAATATCAGGTGCCGAAGAGTAAGAAGCCGGAGACTAAGGCCGAGATCTTGGCGGAGCAGATCGAGGCTCTGGTTAAGCGGCGTGACGCTGAGACATCGCCGGCGGCCAGGCAGGTGATCAACGCTGAGATCACAAAGCTCTTTGCCCAATACGAACGGCTGAAACTGTAAGCAAGCAAAAGGCTATCCGACGACCGGGGTCGTCAGGATAGCCTTTTGTATATGTCGTAGCTGTGCCGAGCGCCGGAGCGGACGGCAGTTACACTAGGACTGCGAGTGGATCAGACGGCGGGTTTGGTCGCCGAAGAGCACGTCGATCTTTTGCGGTTCAATAACAGCGGTGACCTCGCCGCGGCCGAATTTGTCGTGAGTCATCGCTTGTCCTTTACGGTACTTGCGGCCGCGATCATAGGGCGAGGCATTTTTGCCGGTGCCCATATTGACCGAGGTTTTAACGCCGCGGGTAAACGTGCTGACGGTCTCACAGGCTTCGCACGAAGCCTTAGTTACCTTCCCCTGCTTGGTCACGGTCACAACCTTGTGGTTTTGTTCCAGATCACAAGCCGAACACATCATCTCGAGCGAATCTCCGATGGCATAAGCCGTAGTTTTGATCATAATTTTATACCTAACCTCCAGCACGCCCAAAATATACGGCGTGCGATCTAATACGGACTAACGTCCGCGACGTCCGCCGAATGAGCGGAAAGTCTTACGAGCGGGCGAACCCGCTTTTTTTGCCGCGACTGACGCGGGCATATGGTGACCGCCGAAATCCGGAAGCACGACGCGCTCGACCCTCTCACCGGTCAGACGCTCGATAGCACGCATCGAATGTTCTTCGGCGAGTGTAAAGAGCGTGATCGCCGTACCCTTGTTGCCGGCACGGCCCGTACGGCCGATGCGGTGAACGTAATCCTCGGGTGCCTCAGGGATATCGTAATTGATAACGTGTGAGATCGAATCGATATCGATGCCGCGAGCGGCAACGTCGGTCGCGACCAACACATTAGTGTGGCCCGACTTGAAGCTCCGAAGGGCTGCTTCACGTTGCGACTGTGAACGGTCGCCGTGGATGCGATTCGATTTGTGCTCACGCTTTTCGAGCACGTGGGCGACGCGGTCAGCGCCGCGTTTGGTGCGGGTAAAGACGAGAACGCGGTCAAAATCTTCGCGGTCGAGCAGGTCGAGCAGCAAGGGCATCTTCGACTGCTGCGCAACCGGATACGCCGTCTGTTCGATCAGGCCCGAAGCCTTGCCGCGGGGGCTGACCTCGATGTAGGTCGGATCCTTGAGCATCGCGTAAGCGATATGCTCGATCTCGGCCGACATCGTCGCCGAAAAGAATAATGTCTGACGCTTGGCCGGAATGACCTTGGAAATACGCTTGATCGAGGGCAAAAAGCCCATATCGAGCATACGATCTGCCTCGTCCAGGACGAGATGCGTCAGGTTGTTGAAATTAATAAGGCCCTGATCCATAAAATCGATCAGACGGCCGGGCGTTGCGATGATGATATTGGCACCGCGGCGAAGCGAGTCCATCTGACGCTTGTAACCTGCGCCGCCGATGATCGCTGTACACGAGATGCCCTTGGGGGCAAACTCGCGGCAAGCGGCCTCGGTCTGATTGGCCAGTTCGCGTGTCGGCGACAGGACCAAAACCCGAGTTCCGGGCTTGCCCTTGTTGTCGCCAAGCATCTGCAGTATAGGCAGCAGAAATGCCGCCGTTTTGCCGGTGCCGGTCTCAGCACTAGCGAGAATGTCGCCGCCTTGCAGCACTACAGGAATAGCCTGTTTCTGAACCGGAGTCGGTTCGGTATAACCCATTTGCTCGCATTTGTCGGTGAAAACCGGCAGCAAGCCTAAATCTTTAAATGTCATTTGTGAACAAAAAATCTCAGATCAACTAAAGACCTACATTTTTACCCTCGCTTCCTTAGGTTCTCGCATCGGCGGTTGGCAAAATGCCTTTACGCAAACGGATAACCAACAGAAGTTGGGCCTCTAAAAAGAGTCTCTAGGATGTAAAAAGAAGTTACTAACGTGGAATGATCTTCAGTGTAACGGTTGCAAGGAAGGGACCTACGTTCGAGGGTTCACCCTTTCGGGGAACCGCTTCTAACAGTTATAAAAGAACCGTTTCTCGAACTATCCAAAGCACTGCAACATAGCAGGGCATCTACCGTCGATGAAAGAGATACGGAGTTGTCAAACTAAGAGACTACACCTTTTTGCAATAATAAGCAAGCTAATTCATTTCGCGACCGGCAAAGGCTTCTGAGCGATGAACTTCGGTGTGACACGCCCCTTTGTCATTTGTTCGAAGGCGTATGCGTATTTGATCAGTGACGGTTCGGAAAATGCCTTGCCGAAAAACGCCATACCGACCGCTGTATTTTCACGCAGCCCGATCGGAACAGTGATGTACGGATATCCTGCCGTCGCGGCGATCGCCCAAGTCGCACCGCCGGTCGGGGCGACGAGAGCGTCGAGATTCTCCTTGGCCATAACGGCATCGACGCCATCCTCGCGAGCGGCGCGTTTTACCTTGGTCAGCGAGTCTATGTAAGCCTTGTCGTTGAGGTCGCCCTTTGCCTGCGACTGGACGAAAAGTTCCTGGTCGAAGAGTTTCAGCTCGGCTTCCTTATTGTCGTCATTAAACTTGATCAGATCCGCGAGCGACGTGTATTTGGCACCGCGAGCGGCGAGATACTTGTTCAGATCAGCCTTAAATTCGTACAAAAGCACGTTGAGTCGGTCGTCGCCGACCTTGCTGTAATCGGGCGTAAAGGTGACATCGACAAGCGTCGCTCCGCCGTCGCGAAGCTTGTCTAAGAACGGTTGGTAAAATGCCTTAAATTCCGGCCTTGTCGTAAACTGCATAACGATGCCGAGCCGAGCGCCTTTGACGCCGCCGGTGTCGAGAAACTTTGTGTAATCCTTTTGGGCACGATTGTCCGCATCGGCAGTGATCGAATCATCTTTGTCGCGTCCGACCATCGCTCCGAGCAGGATCGCCGCGTCTGATACGGTGCGTGCCATCGGGCCGGCAGTGTCTTGGGTGTGAGCGATGGGGATAATGCCGCTACGGGAAATAAGGCCGAGTGTGGGCTTGATGCCGACGATGCCATTGGTATTTGCCGGGCAGATGATCGAACCGTTGGTCTCGGTGCCGACCGCCGCCGCTGCGAGGTTAGCCGACACCGATACGCCGGAGCCGGAGCTCGATCCGCACGGATTTTGATCAAGAAAATACGGATTATTGGTCTGCAGTCCGCGGCCTGACCAACCACTGATCGAACGGTTTCCACGAAAATTGGCCCACTCGCTCAGGTTGGTCTTGCCGATTATCACCGCACCGGCCTTACGCAAACGCCTCACGACAAATGCATCCTGTTTAGGCGTCGGGGCGCCGACCAGAGCGAGCGAACCGGCGGTCGTCATCATTTTGTCAGACGTGTCGATATTGTCCTTGATAAGGATCGGGATGCCGTGCATCATCGATCGCGTTTTGCCTATTCGACGTTCCTTATCGAGAGCATCGGCGATCGCGAGAGCATCCGGATTTAGTTCGAGCACGGCGCGCGTCTTCGGATCGATCTGCTTGATGCGTTCGAGATACATCTCCACGAGCCGACGCGACGTGAGCTTGCCGGATTTCATCCAAGCCTGAAGGTCGCTGATGGTCGCCTCGACGAGTTCCGGAAACGGATCTTCGGCCGCCGACACCACCACGGCGTCGCGAAACAGAGCGTATGCCGCCACTCCGGCCGTCCCGGCCTTTATAAACTCGCGTCTCGATCGTCCTATATCGCTCATATCAATTAAGTATCGCCTATCGTTTGAGCCACGCTTCGCGGATCTTGATCTGCTGGGGCGTTGCGTCGGCGTTCTCAACGAGGCTGTAGGCGGTGTAACTGCGCGAGCCGACCAGCATTGGCATCTCGCTTGCGACACCTCCGCGTTCGACGGTCAGCGTGATCTCCTTACCGGCCATTGTGCCGAATGGAGCCTCGAACGGCGAACCGCCGTTGATCTTTGTAATGACATCGCCGACCTTGAGCTTGGCCTTTTCGGCAGGGCCATTAGGCTCGACCCCATTAACGGCAAAACCGCCGTTTCGCGGCCTGACATTAAAGCCCAGATCCGCCGACGCCTGAGCGGTGCGTACTAACTTAAATCCCGCGTAGCCGAAAATACGGTCATAATCGGGCACGTCGGTCCCGAAAACGTATTGATCATAAAATCCGCGATAGTCCTTTTTGGTCAAACGGTTGACGATCGCGATCATATCGTCGGTCGTATAGCCCTTGCCCTTTTTATAATGCTCGTTGTAGAGAGCTCGCATAACGTCGTCGAGGCGATATTTGCCGTCGGTATCGTTCAGTATCGACAGATCGAGCAGACCGGCGAGATTCTGGCCCTGAGTATAATACGAGATGCCGAATGCGACCGGCGTGTCGTAACCGGCCCAGGTCGAAACCGACGAATTGGCAGGCGAGATGTACTTACGCGCCTCGGTGTTTTCGACACCGGCAGCGGCATCCGCGGCGCGGCTGATGAAATTTTCCCTTGATGTCACGCCGCCGCGATAAGTTGCGACAACACCGTAATAGTTGGTAAAGCCTTCGGAAACCCAGAGCAGGGGCGTTTCATTTTCGCGCGAGTAGTCGTAGGGCCACATCTCGGCCGGACGCATTCGCTTGACGTTCCAAAGGTGAAAGAATTCGTGAGCGCCGGTGCCGATGATGCCTTCGGGCGTCGAGCGTTCGCCGCCGGGCGAAAACGCGACGTATGAATTGAGATGCTCGAGCGCTCCGCTGGCATTGGACTCGGCGGGCATAAAGAAATAATAGGCTACGTACTTTTCGTACGGCAGACCGCCAAAGATCGCACTCGATGCCTTAATGCTGGAGGCCAGGATCTCAGTGAACTTCTTTGATTTTTCGGCGTTGAAGACGCCCGCCGGTGCCGCCGCGAAATAGTGCGGCTTGCCCTCGACCTCAAACTGAGTGACGTCAAATTTACCCATCAGGGCCGGGGCATCGACGAGTGCGTCATAGTCGGACGCGATAAAGGTCATCGGATCGGCGGTGTCCTTTAGCGGGGACATCAGCTTCCATCCGGCGGGCAACTGAAACTTGAGCGTACTCGACTCCCATCGGTGGCCGATCGGCTCGAGAAAGAGTTCAATACCGGTAAAAAAGGCAAAATCTTTAGAGATCTTGGCCTGATTGAGGCTCAGAACCGTTGCGCTGTAATCGTATTCGACGCGGATCTGCTTGATCCCTTTGGTATCGACGTTCCAGGTCTGTTTGCGCGACATCCGCAGCGGCAGGACCTTGCCGTTGGCGTCCGTTATCTTAAATCGCAAAACGTTCCTAAAGTAGTTCTCGACCGTGTACCAACCCGGCGACCACGTCGGCAGAGCGAGATCGAGCCGCGGCTGATCGATATTCTTGATATCGGTCGTCACGTGAAAAAGTTGGCTCGAGACATCGGTCAATGCGACGGTGTAGGTGACATCCAGCTTACCCTTTTGAGCAAAGCCTGACTGTACACCGATAACCAAAGCGAGAAAGATAGCAAACGGAACGCAGCGTCTTAAGGAATTCATATTGTTTTTTTGGATCGTAAAGATAATTGTACTACCGGCAGCGACTGAAAGTTTCAATAATTGTGATGCGGCGAGCAATATTAGGCGTTGAACGCACGTATCTAATGACGTACGATAATCTGGTTTGGCTTTGCAGATCGCTCGTGAACGACGTGACAACATTAACGACAAAAGCAGTGATCCTCGCCCGCGGACTTGGGACGCGGATGCGTGCCGATAACGGGGCGGGATTGACCGCCGATCAAGAGCGTTTTGCTGACGTGGGCATCAAGGCTCTGATCCCCGTCGCCGGCGGCAAAACTCTGCTGGAAATGATCGTCGAAAATCTCGAATCCGCGGGATTTTGCGAGATTTGCCTGGTCATCGGGCCTGAGCACGGAGCGATCCGCGATTTTTGTCACAAACGTGGGCTGGAGATCGAGTTTGCGGTCCAGAATGAGGCTCTCGGCACTGCCGACGCGGTGCTTGCGGCTGAAATTTGGGTCGGTGACGGGCTGTTTTTGGTCGTCAATTCGGACAATCTGTATCCGTTCGAGAGCCTTAGGCGATTGCGCGAGGCAGACCAACCGGCGATGCTCGCGTTTCACCGCGAGGCTCTGATCGAGCAGAGCAATATCACCGCCGATCGGATCGCAAATTTTGCGACTGTTGAGATCGACGGCCACGGATTCTTGCGGAGTATCGTCGAAAAGCCCGAGGTGGTCGACGCCTCGTCCGCCGTTTCGATGAACGCTTGGCTTTTCCCAACTGAGATATTCGACGCTTGCCGATCGATCGCACCGTCCGTGCGAGGCGAGCTTGAGATAGTCGCGGCGGTCCAGTTTATGATCGACCAAATGCAGGTCAAAATTGCTGCGGTACGGTCGGATGAGGGCGTTCTCGACCTTTCGAGCCGAACCGATGTCGAGGCCGTGTCGAGAATGCTGATAAACGAAAGGCGGGCGTAGTACGATGAAAATGTTCATTCCGGGCCGGATCGAATTTTTGGGCAAACACACCGACTACTGCGGTGGCCGGAGCATAGTCTGTGCGATCGATCGCGGTTTTCACGCCGATGTCGAACCGCGAAATGACACGATGCTCACGGCAGAGAGCCGAGACACCGGCGAGGTTATATCATTTGACCTCGCTACCGAACCGCATTTTTCCGCCGGCCACTGGGGCAATTACGTCGCCGAGACCGCCCGCCGAATAACCCGCAACTTTCCCGATGCGATGTCCCGCGGTGCGACGATCCGATTTCACAGCGACCTGCCAAAGGCGGCCGGGCTGTCGAGTTCGAGTGCGTTGATAATAATGTCATTCGTTGCTTTGGCGTCGGTCAACGGCATTAGTGAAACGCCGATCTTCAGAGCGAATTTGCCCGGAGTGGTTGAGATCGCAGAGTATCTCGGATGTGTCGAAAACGGCCGAGACTATCGCGAACTCGAGGGCACGGCGGGCGTCGGGACGTTTGGCGGCAGTCAGGATCACGCGGCAATTTTGCTTGGCCGGGTCGATCGTCTGAGTGCGGTTTCGTTCGGTCCGCTCACGGTTGATGCCGAATTCGCGTTTCCTGCGGATCATTCATTTGTCGTCGCATCGAGCGGTGTCACTGCCGAAAAGACCGGTGCTGCACGCGATCGATACAATCGCGTTTCCCAAATGGTCACTGAGATCACGGCATCGCACGGCGGCACGACGCTTCGGGGCCTGATCGACGAGATCGGGATGGACGCCCTGCGGCCGTTGATCAGTCGCGGACAATATTCATTTTCGGGAGGCGAAATGCTCGACCGCGTCGAACATTTTTACATTGAGAATTACGAAATAATTCCGGCCGTCGGCAAGCTTCTGTCCGCGGGGCAATTCGAAAATATCGGCCCGCTGATCGACCATTCGCAGCAAAACGCGGCGGCGATGTTAGGCAATCAGGTGGCCGAAACGGTGTTCCTGCAGGCCGCGGCCCGCGATATCGGCGCGGTTGCGGCGTCGGCATTCGGCGCCGGATTTGGCGGGAGTGTTTACGCTCTAGTGCCGAGCAGCGATGCTGAGCGATTTTGCGGCGAATGGCAGCGGATCTATCACACGCGATTTCCACAACATATTGAGTTGAGCTCTCTTTTTGTTACTCGCCCATCTCAGATCGAACTGCCGCCCTCATTTCTTACTGGCTAGACGTGCGAGCATCTCCTTAATATCCGTAACGCCCTTAAACGCTACATAAGCGGTCACAAAGGTGTACCAGCAGAGGGCGATAATGGTTAAGATCAACCAAAAATACTTCATACCTCCTGTCCTCCTTTCGGTTTGAGCAAAGAGAAAATTATCATCGCCGCCGCCGAACCGACATAGGCGGCGATACCCGAATAATACGGCCCGATCTCCTTGGCGAAATCCTTGGTCGACGGTGTCTTTTCAAGTACCAGAAACAATACGGGTATCGCCGCCGATACAATAATGGCGGCGGTCGCCCCCCAATTATTTGCTCTCTTCCAATAACAGCAAGAGATCAGCAGGACGGAGATACAAGCCAGATAGATCGTCCCCGTTATGCCGAGATAGATCCAGACGTCGCCCTCGAGCGGATACCATAAGCCGTAAAAGAGCAGGAATACGCCGATCAGAGCAACGATCGTACGGTTAACAAAGATGCCTTTTTTCTCCGACCAAGGCGTCTTGCGAAATGGTGCCATTATGTCGTTGTAGATGACACTGCCCCACGAGAGCATATAGCTTGAGTCAGTCGACATATCGGCCGCGAGCATCGCCGCGATGCACAAGCCCATCAGCCCGACCGGTACGAATGTCGCCAGAAATGTCGGCATCGCGTCGAGCGAATTGGTCATTTTGCCGAGCGTCGCCAGTGCGGCGATGCCCCAGATGCCGGGAATGAGAAATCGGCAAACGAAAAAGAAGCTCGTCCGCATATAGATCTGCTGACCGGTCTTCGAATCCTTGGCTGCCAAAACGCGAGCGATCGTCGTCTGCCAGGTCAACACGGCCGCAAAATTGAGCAGGATCTGAAACACGACATATTGCCAGCCGAGGTCAGGATGGACAAATGGGTTAAATCCGCCGGCACCGTAGTTGGCCTCGACGGTCGTTACGATCTTTTCCCACCCGACATTGACGAGTATCAGGACGGTTACGGCGATCAGACCGATGCTCATTACGACAAATTGTAGAAAATCGGTGATCAGCACCGACAGCATTCCGCCGAGGATCGTGTATGTTGCAACGCCGACCAGCAGGACGGTCATCATTGCCTCAAGATAACCGATATGAAATCCTAAAAACTCAAATGATGTGACCTTGAGTCCGACAATCTGGACCAAAAATTGGCCGCCGACCCGAAGGAAAACGCCCATATTCAGGAGTCCGCCAAGCACGATGACAACGCCCGCCGCCCAACGAACGCGCGGCCCGAACTGCTTTTCGATCAGCTGCGGGATCGTGATGACGCCCGAATCACGGAGCGGCTTGATGCAAAATCCGGTATAGCCGATCACCAGCATCGAGACCGCCATTGCAATTCCCGGCGTCGCACCCGCAAAGCCGTATTTGTAACCGGCCTCGGCCGTGTACATACAGGTGACGATGCCAAACTCGGTCGCCGCTAAGCTTGCGATGCCGAGATAGACATTCATCTCGCGGCCCGCGACCAGAAAGTCGTCGACCTTGCCCACGTACTTGCGCACGTACAACCCCGCGGCCATCGTGACCAACAGGTAAAGCCCAACAATGCTCCCGTCCAGAAGCCAGCTGAAGTTCGTCATATTGTTTCGAGATAAATCGTTCCAATACTAAATGTGTTTTTGTTGTCTGTCCAATCAACTATCTGTCGGGCTATTCCCACTCGATAGTTCCGGGCGGTTTTGAGGTGATGTCGTAAACGACGCGGTTGATGCCGCGAACCTCGCTGGTTATGCGTGACGAAGCGCGTGCGAGCAAGTCGTGCGAGACGCGTGCCCAGTCGGCGGTCATACCGTCGGTGGATGTTACTGCCCGCAGAGCGACGGTTCGCTCGTAGGTGCGAAAATCGCCCATCACGCCCACCGACTGGATCGGCAGCAGTACGGCAAAGGCCTGCCAGACATCATTATAAACGCCAAAGTTGCGTAGTTCTTCGATAAAGATGCGGTCGGCCTTTTGCAGCAACTCGATCTTTTCGGTGGTAATTTCGCCAAGGATGCGGACCGCGAGGCCAGGGCCGGGAAACGGATGGCGCTCGACTAGCTTGGCCGGAATGCCTAGATCCCTGCCGATCAGACGCACTTCGTCCTTAAAAAGCTCACGCAAAGGCTCGATCAGCTTCAGATTCATCTTTTCCGGCAGTCCGCCGACATTGTGGTGTGTTTTTATCGTGACGGAAGACCCGCGGACCGAGACCGACTCGATCACGTCCGGATAGAGCGTGCCCTGGACGAGAAACTTAACGTCGCCGATGCGTTTTGCCTCGACGTCGAAGGTCTCGATAAAAGTGCGGCCAATGGCTTTGCGTTTGAGTTCCGGGTCGGAGATGCCATCGAGAGCGGCGTAAAACTCAGCCGAGGCATCGACGCCGACCACGTTGAGCTGAAGATTTTCCTTGTACATCGCGAGCGTATCTTCGAACTCATCGGCGCGCAGTAGGCCGCTGTTGACGAAGATGCAGGTTTGCCGTTCGCCGATCGCTTCGTGTACGAGCACCGCCGCGACGGTCGAATCGACGCCGCCGGAGAGTCCGCAGACGACATTGCCGGTCGGGCCGACCGTTTCGCGTATGCGTGCGATCTCTTCCTTAATAAATTGTGCGGGCGTCCAATCGCCTTGGCAGCCGCAGACGTTGAAAACAAAATTTCGCAAGATCTCTTTGCCGAGCGGCGTATGCGAGACCTCGGGGTGGAACTGGACGCAGTAAATGCCGCGTTCGGGGTTTTCGATCGCGGTGATGACGTCACCGGTCGTAGCGGTTGTCGTAAAGCCCTCGGGCAACTTGGTCACGTGGTCGCCGTGGCTCATCCAGACGTCGAGAGCGAATGGAAGTGCGTTAAATAGTTCGGTTTTACCGCTTAGCACTTTGAGTGTTGCCGCACCGTACTCGCGTCTTGCCGCCGGCTCACTCGCTCCGCCGAGGTCGACCGCGACAAGCTGCATTCCATAACAAATGCCGAGTATCGGAACGTCTATTTTGTCGTAGAAGTCGGACGCTACCCGCGGTGCATCCTCGTCAGACACGCTCGATGGCCCGCCCGATAAAATGACGCCCTTAGGTTGCTTTGCCGCGATCGCCTCGGCAGACAAATGAAATGGATGTATCTCGCAATACACGCCCTGCTCACGCACGCGCCGCGCGATAAGCTGAGTGTATTGCGAACCAAAATCGAGAATTATGATCGTTTCGTGCTTCAAGAAGGGTATCGCTCCGTTTAGATGGCTAATATTACGATTATACTTGGAGTTTCGGCTGGCAACAATGACGCTACGTTCAGGAGTCGGATTTTGACGCTCGCTTGACCGCGCGGACGATCAGTTGTTCGACGACGGTTTCGTCAATGTCCGCAAGCCTTTTTATATAAAGACATCCTTTGCCGGTCTTGTGCTTGCCGAGCTGCGACATTAGATCTTCGGATCCGCCGGTGCTGTCGTGGATATATAGCGTCAGATTGCCCTTTCGCGGAGAAAAGCCGGTCACCATCCAGTCGAGCTCGCGACCCGAATCATACTTGAGCACGCGGTGGCCAAACCCTATGATCGCCGGACCCCACATCTTGGGCTCCTCGCCCGTGACGCGTCTGAACATCTCGAGCACCCGAAATGCGTCCGCCCGCTGCTGCTCGTCCGCCAACGAATTCAAAAATCCGTCGACACTCGCATCAGTCTCTTGCGTTTTAAGCTCCGATTTTGCCATTATCGGTATATAGTAATCTGTTTTGGCGAAAAGTAACGAGTTTTTCACGCAAAACTTGACAACCGCGAGCTAAATTCCTAATCTTTATGTTCGCCCCAAATACCAATTTGAGGCGTGCCAAATTCCGCAGTAGCTCAATGGCAGAGCATTCGGCTGTTAACCGAAGGGTTGTAAGTTCGAGTCTTACCTGCGGAGCCAATTTAATCAATAACTTAGCCTGTCAACGATTGACAGGCTTTTGTTGTTTCCCTAGAAGGTTTACTAAGTCTCACTGGTTAACTGTGGGTGTTCGTCATCGGCCAAGGTTATCCATGACTGATCTCTATACTCACCAGGAACGGAATGAGATGTTTCTCTTTCGAAAAGAGGACGCGAAAACCGACGCGGTAGAACTCAATGATTCCGGCGTTTCTCTTTCGAAGCTTCGTCATTCTCGAAACGCCGACAAAGTCTGCGGCTTCCGCTTCGCTAAGCAGGGGTGCGGTAATGGGTTGAATCTATTCACTCTTCGATTCAACAAAGGGAAATTCGCCGATTCCGTCGTTCATTGAGATTCGTTGCCCAAATGTCACCGTTGTAGGAGTAATAGGTAAATATCCCAATTCGATATTGAAATGACGGTCGCCGATCGTTACGCGGTCGCAGATCTGCTCGACAATGATCCGTTTTTATTTTTGCGTCAACAAACAGAAGTTGTTGACGGCCAATAAAACGGATTTATATTCAGAGACTTTAGCTTCACTAAGTAGACTGCACATCGGGATTCTCATCCCAAGTCCCCGTGGTGTCTCGTTGCCGATCACTCGTCACTGGATATCGGCGGGCGGTTATCCATAAGGTGGTGTTGCGGACAGCGGTGACGACAGTCTCGTCGTCGATGTCTGTACGGATACTTTGGCTGCGAATTTTGCGGCTCTCTATCTTTCCAAGTGATATTATTGTAATTGCCGTGATCGGTGAGCGCGTGCAGGGACCCTACGGGAGCTTCCTACACAGACGCTCACGGCGTGAGTCCGATCGTCGCATAACGCTCAGGTCTATCGCGCGGCCAATTATGGTTGTGGCAGGTGGATCGGCTCTGACACTTCGCTGCGAACGGAATTTGGGTCGCGATCGTGATCTTGTAGGAACACAGTTTCGGGCTAGACAATATTAAAGGGAACGCTATGGATCAGGAGATCAGAGAACCGGAAGCCATTCTCGATACAGATCGTTTGCTCGATGAGATATTTGAGAAGCTTGCGAAACGAGAATTCTCGGAGGTCCATTTCGATCCTTTTCAGGGCGGAATGCGAATTCGATACCGCAAAGGTCGGGACCTTGTTGACTACCTGACGTTATCTGACCGGAAAGCCGGAGCGTCCGATCAAGGGTCCGAGTCCGTAACCGAGCTGATAAATACTCGATTAAAGACATTGAGTGACCTGGACGTCGAGGAAAGGACAATTCCAAGCGACGGAATTATTCACCTCAGTTTTCCACATTTGAATGAAGATCTGGACCTCTGGCTCACCACCAACCCCACACTTTTTGGGGAACAGAGCTTTGTAAGAATTTTTAGGTTGGGAACGCCGTTCAAGAAGTTTGAAAACTTAGGACTTGATCCGTTCGCAGAGAAACAACTGACGGAGGCAATTTGGAAAAAGGGCGGATTGATAGTATTTGCGGGTCCGACAAATGCAGGAAAGACGACCACACAAAATTCGATCCTGTATATCTTGAATGACAGCAAAAAGAACATATTGACGGCCGAGTGGCCGGTCGAATATCCGATGTCCGGAATAAATCAGGTCGATTGCAAATTTGAGATCGGTTACACCGATACGGTCGCGGTAAACACCTTTCTCAAGCAGAAGCCCGATATTATCAAGCTCAAGCTCGAAGATCATGAAACGACGAGGCTCGCATTTCGGGCGGCGTCGAAGAAGACGCTGGTCCTTTCGGCTATTCATGTCCACTCGGCGGCGAGCGTGTTTGATAGGCTTCGGAACATGGGGATCTCGCAATTTGACCTGTCAACGTATATATTCCTGATTCAGGCCCAAAGAATCATCAGACGACTTTGCCTCGATTGTCGAGAAGCATATTCCCCGTCAGACGGTTTACTGCGGCACTTGAAGGTCGACGAACAGCTTTTCGAACGACTGGGACTCCCGTTCGAATATCCGGGCTCAATTACCTTTTATAAGCCGCGAGGGTGCTCGAAGTGTTTCGGATCGGGATATTACGACCGTATCCTGATCTGCGAGAGCCTGAAAGTAACTCCAAAGCTGCAGGATATCATTTTGAATAAGTACTCGGTCAGAGAGATCGAGAAGACTGCGATCGAAGAAGGAATGCTTACTCTCTGGGATGCCGGACTCCGTCAGGCGATCCTCGGAAATACAAGCATAGAGGAGTTCATGATGTTCGGCAAACGGCCCAGTCACGCCTGATGCGCCAGCTGGCGAGGTGATCACCCCCGGCCGCTTTTCACAAACATTCATTTGATCGTGACCGCGCCGGCCAGGCCGATGCGGCGGTTTTCGTCAAACGACAGGACACGTTCGCGTTCTACTTCCGCCGACTTTGAAATTACTCCTCCGGTCCGTGCGAACGGATTCTTTATGAGCCACTCATTTCGGATCGCATAGTTGAGCATTCCCCGAAGGAGCTCAAGTTCTCGGTTAACAGATGCGATCTAACGGGGAGTGCCTCCGATCGTCGGCCCGACACTTTATCGTATGTCGCCGTGCACACCGGGCTGTTAACCGAATGGTTGTAAGGCACGAGTCTTACTTGCGGAGCCAATTTGATCAACAAGTTACGGGCACCGATTTGGTGCCCGTTTCGCGTTTGTGTCGTGGACAGTGTCATAACCTGTCGGACTTTGCCATGAATAACCGATCAGAGGACTATCTGCCACAGTAGTTTCGGTCGCCGGGATAGATGTAATAATCGCTGGCTCAAGGGCTGCCACCGATTCATCCAAAGCCTTCCTCCGGATATGGCTGTGTGTCTTTATCGTTTGCGGGTCAAATTGTCCGACTTGCGCTTGGATTACCCAATCTGCAACTCACTTTTCAGCGAGGGTGGTTATGACGGAGTGCCGGCCGTCGTGAAATCGCACGTTTAAGAAGCTCTATTTGGAAGCGAAAGTTTTTGATCTGCTCAAATGTCAATGGAATCCTCTAAAGTGTTCTCGTCAACGATATCCTCACTGTAAATAGATTTGAAGAGAACCCTTTCAAAAAGTTTTGACCATTTTGGCTCTTAAACTATCCGACTTAAAGTAATATAGTGGCGTCAAACAATCAGGATGACGGACAACCCGGCCACATCGCTTGATGATCTTCTACTTAAATTCGTCCACGCTCCGGACGAGGATGTGGATCGCGCCCTTGGGGAACTTTATGGTCAGGGGATCGAGTCGATTGCGGCCGGCATACTTCGCCGCAAACTGCGGGTTTCTCTGCGCTTCGAGGACGATGGTCATGTCAATCAGGCTGGGCTCGATCTGCTGAGTGATATCAAGGCCGCGTTGTTGCCAATGCTCCAGCGGATGAGGGCAAAACCGGACGAAGATCATACGGGAAACCTAGAAGCGTATGTGCGAACGGCGGCTTTGAATGCGTACCGACAGTACCTTCGCGACAAGTATCCTAATCGGCTGCGGCTCAGAAATAAGATCCGATACATACTTACAACACGACCGGAATATTCGATCTGGAAGGACGGCGACGTCCGGCTCTGCGGTCCGGCAGCGTGGGAGACGCGCGGACGAAAATCTGCGAATGCCTCGGATATTGAAGCCTTGCGGGAAATTCTGACCCGGGACGCAGGCCCGTCAAGCGGTCTGGATGACAATAATAAGATCGTCCAGTTGATAGACGAGCTGTTCAAGCAGACAACCGCTCCGCTCGAACTGGAAGCGACCGTTTCGATAATTTGGGACCTCCTCGGGTTGAAGGAAGCTCAGCTCATATCCGAAACTGAACAAGGTTTTTTCGATTTACCCGGAAAAGCTGTAAACATTGAGGAACGGCTCGACCTGAGCGTCTCGCTGCGGCGTTTATGGGACGAAATATGTACGCTGCCGGTTCGGCATCGACGGGCGCTGCTCCTGAATTTGACTGACGGGAAGGGCGATAACCTGATAGCGTTTCTTCCCCGTCTTGGGATCACGTCTATACGAGGGATCGCGGCCGCCCTGGAGTATGAACGAGAGGATTTCGCAAAGTTATGGGCAGAATTGCCGCTCGATGACCACGCGATTGCCGAGCGCATGGGGCTAACGCGTCAACAGGTTATCAATCTACGCCAATCGGCGCGTGCTGGTTTGCGTCGTCGGCTAAAGTGAGGCTAAGTTTTCGCAACGTAATCAATTTGGAGTGCGATTTTTCATCTAAGGATAAATGAGGATGTCGAAACATCTATCTAATACGGAGATCGAAGGCTATGTTCACCGGACACTGCCTCCGGATGAGCTACTGCGAGTTGATGATCACATAATAACCTGCCCGGAATGCCGGTCGGCGGCCACAGACGTCGTTCCGGTTAACCAAAAGGCATTGCTGGATGCGTTTGAGCATCCAGAGGTCGACGGTCATTTGAGTTTCGATCAGCGAACGGCTTATGTCGAAAGCCGTCTGGATGAGGTCGAACGCGAGATCGCCGACCATCATCTGGTCAGCTGTCCAACTTGTCACGAACAAGTTAGCGACCTCATTGTGCTGAGAAAGGAGCTTGCTGCCCTGCCCATGGCAGCGACTGCGACACTTACATTCTGGGAGCAGGTCCGGAATGGTATCAGCGCATTTCGGATTCCCGTTATCGCCATTCCCGCTGCCGCAATGTTAATCGGCGGCGTATTGCTCCTGGCGTGGTTCATCACGAACCGCAGACCGGATGACGAAACGGCGCGGGTCGGTCCGCCGAAGACAAATGTCAATATTGTTACTCCGCCGCCGAACTCAGACCTGCCGGTTGAACCGGAAAATATACAGAATATGGCTTCCGATAAGGCAAAAACTGTCGTCGTTCTGAACGACGGTAATGGCCGGATCGAGATGGACGCAGCGGGCAAGATCACTGGACTTGATGATACGGGATTTGAGCGGACGGTCGCCGCCGCAATGAGCGGAAACCCGATCGAGGTCTCGCCGGAAGTACGTAAGCTGGGGCAGTCTTCGGGAACTCTGATGGGACCGGGCAATAGCGGCGTGCCGTTTGCTCTTGTTGGTCCGGTCGGCCTTATCGTCGAAACTACACAGCCCAAATTCCGTTGGAAAGGGATAAAAGACGCTGAAACCTATCGGGTCGAGATTTTTAACGAAAACTTTACCAAAGTTGTATCGAGCCCCGATGTCCGAAGTGCCGAATGGACGGTCAATGTTCCGCTTCGACGCGGCACAGTCTATCGCTGGCAGGTCACGGCGGTCGTAAACGGCGAAGAAGTGAAGTCACCGGTGCGTCCGGCGCCCGATGCAAAGTTCAAAGTTCTCGACGCGTCGAACGCGAACCGTCTGGCTGCCGCACGGGCCAAAAACAGCCGCTCGCATCTGTTGCTCGGCATCTTGTATGCGGAATCTGGTTTGTTAGACGACGCGATACGCGAATTTCAGATACTGGTTCAGAAAAATCCTGACTCGCCGATCGCGCGCCGTTTACTGGAAAAAGTGAGATCCGCCCGTTAGCTGCCGTCGCCGACCAGGACAAAACCGGCCCAGTAGGACGGGTGCCGGTATTTTGGCATTTTCATTAGTTTGAGCGATGCACGGCGAAGCGCTTCGGCCTTTGAAATTCGAGGTTTAGACAGCAGGCCGCGATGAAATTCGAGCATCAGGTCGGTCGTCGACGAAGACTCGACCTTCCATTGAGTCGCAACAGTCGTCGGAGCACCGGCGATAAAAGATGCCCACGTCATACCGATCATTCCCTCACCGTTGCTGATTTTGCCACGGGCCGTGTCGCATGCTGAAAGTATGACCATGTCGGCTTTGAGATCGAGATCTTTTAGTTCCCAAGCCTCGAGCAGGCCGTCCTCATTCGGATTTTTGTCATTTTGAGCGAAAACGAGATGTGAGTACATCGGCGAGACATTGTTGAGAATGCCGTGCGTCGCAAATTGAACGATGCGATATTTGGGCGATTCGGTTTTTGCGACTTCCTCTCGAGCATCGGCACCGGTAAAGACTTTGCTCCGTTTTGGACCGTACATCTTGCCCAACTCATTTACAAGGCGTTCAGCCTCCGGTATTGGTTCGAGCTTTTCGCTCATAAAGACACGTTGTACGCGGGTTCTGGTCTCGTTGCCAACGATCGGATTTCCAAATGCCAGCAGTTCGGTATCTGGCGAGGGCTTTCGCGCCATCGCCTTCTTACGCATCTCACGTAGTGCGGTCAGGCTCGGCGCATACGATACGGCCGCCTGCTCGATCAGATATTTACCCTTGCCATCCTGCAAAGCCTGAAACGGCAGATCCCACAACGGCCCGTCCGGGACGATGATCAGATTAGTCTTTCCGACTAGCTGTGCCGCCGCCGGTTTAAGCAAAAGGTCATACAATTCCCGCGACGACGCCTGAAAATCAAGGTCGCCAGTCGCCAATTTTGATCGATAAGCCTCGACCTTTGTGGCGAGGTTCTTACTCTTGACATCGATCGTATTCGCTTCTAGAACAGACTTTTGTCTGATGTCCTTGGTAATGATAAAAAGAAATGTCTTGTCCCCGGCGACAGCGTATTCGATCAAAGCACTCTTATCATCCAATAGTAACTTGGTTGTTTCCACGGGTGAGATCGGAGCCATTTCGCCGCGCTGAACCTTTAATTCCGGATGAGCGACGTAAAGTGCGACTTGAAAATTCTCGAATTCGAGCCTTTTATTATTTAGGCCTTTCCGGAGTTCACTCGTACGAACCGAATCTTGCGGTTTCTTCTCACTTTCCATTGAGATTTGAGCATTAAGAGTAACAAGATCCGATCGCAACGCTTGTTCGCGTTGCTTCTCTTTGATACTAGTCAGTTTATTAAGCTCATCTCTACCGTTCCTCAAGATATCCAGTAATGACCTGGATTTGGATCGTTCAGAGTAATCGAAGGCTTCTACGAGCTCATTCTGGGACCTCAACAGCTCGATCATTAAATAGTAGGGCTGGATTCTCTCAGCAAAGAAACGTTCCTGTTCCGACTCGCCACCGGCGAATTTAAGCAGGCTATCTTCAATTATCAAAATCGACTTTTTGTAATTCTCCCGTGCCAGCCCAGACTTTCCAATGGCTTGATACGCTTTGCCTAGCGGACCGTATATCTTCCATCTCTCACTGTAACCCGGCATTTTGCTTGCGAACGTGTCGGCCCTTTCGGCTTCTACAATGGCTTTGGCGTAGTCTCCTTCGGCCAAATGCACCTTTGCGAAAGCCAAATGAACCAACAAGGAGAGTGAATCGTAACCAAGTTGTTCACTGTTCGCTTGAGCTTTCTTGTAGTACTCCACCGCTTTACTCTTGTCCCCCAGTTCAAAATAATCATTGCCAAGGTTGACTAGACTCCTAATCGCATCAAAATTACTCCCCATCTGCTCACGCATCGCAAGTGCCTTTTCCTCAAATTCTATGGCTTTCCTGAAGTCCTTTTGAGCTGAGTAGGTCTTTGCCAGACCACTTAGCGAGAATGCAACACCGTACTTAGAGCCGCTCTTTTCAAAAATCGATAACGCAATATTAAACAAGGAGCCAGCTTGTTCATAGTTACCCTGTTCCAAATAAACCTCAGCGATGTTTACGGATACTCCCGGGTTTCTGTAAGGCGATTCATCATCGCTTCCATCTAACGTCAGACTTTTCTGATAGAACGCCATTGACTTTGAAAAATCGCCCAAATCCTTATAACTGTTTCCCATGTTCATCAGATCGTTTATTTGTCTGTTCCTGTCACCGATCGATTCCGACAATCGCAAGGATTCTTCAAAACTTGTCAGAGCCTCCGAATGTCGACTCAGCATCTGATAATTCAGGCCAATACTTGTCAGAGCCATTGAGAGTTGCTCTGGGTTTCCGAGCTTTCTTCCAATTTCTAACGACCGATTGGCGTAGGTCAGGGCAAGGATATAGTCGCCTTTCTCAAGGTACGTATCGCCTATGCCGTGAAGGCAAGAGGCAATCATCGCTTCATCTTTCAAAGAAGTACTTCTTTCGACGCAACGGTTGTAGAAATCTAGTGATTTCTTAAGCTCACCGAACTGAAAGTACGCGATACCAAGGTTTTGTAGAACCACTTGACTCCCTGCGAGATCACCACTTTCTTCCCACAAACTAAGACTCCTGAAATAGGCATCGAGGGCTAGATCGTTTTTATTTTGGTGCTTAAGTACCCAGCCAATACTATTCCATGCGCCCGCCATTTCGTGCTTGTCGCCGATGAGTTCGGCCACATGCAGGCCGAGCCTGAAAACTTCTAGCAGGTCTTCAGGGGGTGCATTGTCGGGCATACTATTGCCCAAATTAGTAAATGACCCGGACAATGACTTGTTCAAGTATTCTTTTTCGTTTGAGAGCATGACATCGCGGACGGTCGGGGACTTTTCGGCTATCAGTCTCCGAGCGAAGTCCATTTCACCTGAACTGTGACGGTAGATCTGCCACTTGCCATTTTCGCTCACTAGTTTGAGCAAGCGTCTCGCGCTGGTATAGACCTCGTATGGGCCACCGGTTTTTCGGTCTGTTGCAGCAAATTTCACATCGAAACGAACTTCGACCTGAACATCAAGCACCTTAATGTAGACAAAAGAGATTTCGACGATCTTTATTTTTTCAGCTTGGGTAAAGATCTCTTGAAAATCCCTCTGGTTGCCCTTGGCGTACGGCGAGCTTTTACTAACGTACGACATCGTTCCGTCAACGTCCATGTTTTCGAACGATCTGAGAAATGAGATTGCGGCCGCTTTAACCGCCGCTTCCTCCGTAGCAGGCATGGTGGTTTCCGGAGCCTTAGCGGGTTGGCCCTGAGCATGTGTCGGTAACGAAAATCCTGCTAAAAGGAAAACGAGGCTGAGAATCCGAAGACATTGACGAAATATGGGCAATTGAACCTCCGTTCAGTCACTGCTAATGCATAGGCGAAATTGGCGAGCTTAATCAAACCCGCCATTAGAACATAGATGGTAATACCTGGAGTATATTCCTTCTCCGCATATTTTAAAGTTTTTTTTACAAATCAATATCCTTTCCGAATTAACGTCTTTAACCGATGACAAGAAAATTCACAAATCAAGGTTAAGGAGTATGACAATGTTAAAAACACTCGGTAGATCTTTCGCGGTTGCGGCCGTTTGCGCCATTGTTCTGGCGGCCAATGCATATTCACAAACATGTCCCGGCTCGCCGGGTTGTCTCGACCCGACGTTCGGCATCGGCGGATTTACGGTTACTCAGGTTCCACTTGGGGCCACGCATACGAACAGCACGCGGGATATGGTCTTTCAGAGCGACGGCAAGATCGTTATTCTGGCTTATGTCAGCGATACCCCTACAACGTTTCGTGGTGCGCTCGTTCGATTCACCGCTGACGGAAGCCTTGACGCCTCGTTCGGCAGCGGTGGCTTTGCCTACATTACGTGGGGACCGGGTGGTGCTTCAAAACTTGCGATTCAAACGGTCAACGGAGAAGAGAGATTTGTCGTCGCGGGTTCCGAGTGCGGCTCTGGTTGCACACGGGTTGAACGGTACACAAAGTGGGGCGTACTTGATACCACGTTCGGAACGGGCGGCGCAACGAGCCTCAACGTAGCGTGGGCGCCGTCAGCCGTTGCGATCCAGAGCGATCAGAAAATATTGCTCGCGGGCGGTACAAATTCGATCCTTCGTTTGAAATCAAACGGCACAGCCGATACGACTTACGGACCGAACGGGGTTTCGACGACAAATCCCGGAATGAATATCAGAGCCTTGGAAATGCTCTCAAGCGGCAAGGTGCTGGCCGGTGGAGAGACCTGGAACGGTACGAGTTGGGACTTCGCGGTCGGTCGCTTCAATACTAACGGCAAACTCGATACAACTTTCGGCACAAAGGGACGAACCTCAGTTGATTTTGCGGGAAAGCTTGATATTGTCAGCGATCTGACAGTTGACGCAAGTGGCAAGATCCTTGTCTCCGGCGAGGCGATCTACGTTGATACTACTCCGTATCCAAAGGGGTTCGACGCCGTTATGATCCGCCTGAAGTCAGACGGGAAACTCGACACAACGTTCGGCAGCGGCGGTAAGACTGCTCCACTGAACCTCGGCGACCTGCAGGATTACTTTGCCGCGGTGTCGGTTCAGTCTAATGGAAAGATCGTGTTGACCGGCGAATCAAGGCTCGCAGGGAACAATGCCAACGCGAATATACTCACCGCCAGATATAATGCGAACGGAACGCTCGACACTTCATATCAAGGAACCGGATGGAATCTGACGGAATTTTATGGGTCCTATGACACGGGGATAAAGGGAACCGTTCGTCTGGACCCCACTTGCAATTGTCAAAAGTTTGTTGTCGCGGGCGTAGCGTATACCGATGCTAGCAATGCTTATGCTGATCGCTACATCGCCCTGCTTCGTTATTCGCTTTAGGCCCGATCCGGCCAATAGTTCGTCCGATCAGATCGGAAGAATCTCTCCTACCTTTTAAGTCACTGCGGAAAGGGAAAGATCCGCCCACTGATGGGCGTCACCAACACGACAAAACCTCCCACACTAGATGTTGTCCGTTCCGGGCAACATCTTTTTTTTGTTAAAGTGCAAGTTTTTTGAAAGCCGCCTATCTGTCATCATCTTTAGTTTATTTTCTGAAATGATTTTTCTTATCTTGCGGCTACCTGACCGCGAGCCAATTTGGCGTCGCCGACTCTCACGCTAGCTGTTGTCCATTCCGGGCAACAGCGCTTTTTTTGTGTTGCCGATCGTGATCCGCCTGGACCCCGATTCGCCGGCCGTATACCCGAATATCGGCATTGAATATGAAGGCGCGAAACTTTAAGCTCGATCATCAGATACTCGCCGTGGGCTCTTGAGTTTGTTGATGATATTGGGTCTCCTGTTGACTTGGGAACACAGAGAAGTCGTTACACACGAGAGATTCCAAACTAAAATCCGGTCGGAGGAACTGCGATCATCAACGGCTTGTTAGCAAGCGTAGAGGCACCTTTTTCTATTACCTTCGAAAATACCGTAATTACGCAAAGGTTGGTCGGGGCTTCGCTGAATGATGCGTTCACCTGCGGCTTTGGGGCAGGGAACACGCGTCGGGTAGCCTGCGCAGTTCTTTGCCCTTACTATTGTCGGTGTCACAACGCAACGTCCGTCCTTGAGGAAAAGATCCTACGGGGCCATGGATACAAAATACGGGCGTACTCGGGTGGATTTACAGGTGGACAATCGGGTGTAATCGGGTGATACTACGGGTGAGGTATACTGGATGTTGAAGATAGACACCTTACAGATAACGCCGGAATTGCTCGCGTTGATCACGGAAATAGATGAATTCAAAGGAGCGTGGCGCTCTCTCGGCAGCCTTGCTCCGGAACGCCTAAAGGCGCTGCGCCGCGTAGCCACTATTGAAAGCATAGGTTCATCAACCCGCATCGAGGGCAGCAAGTTGACCGACCGCGAGGTCGAGCGTTTGCTTGCCAACCTCGAAATCAAGAAGTTCGGAAGCCGCGACGAGCAGGAAGTTGCCGGTTATGCCAGCGTCATGGAAACCGTCTTTGCCGACTGGCAAGAGATTCCCATCAACGAAAACTATATCAAGCAGCTTCACCGTGACCTTCTGTTCCAAAGCGAGAAGGACGAGCGGCACCGTGGCGAATACAAAAAAATGTCCAACAGCGTTGTCGCTTTCGACGAAGGCAGAAAGCAGATCGGCATTGTTTTCGAGACCGCAACACCGTTCGATACGCCGCGCCTTATGGCCGAACTTATCGCCTGGCTTGCGGAAGCACGCGACTTGCGCCGATTGCATCCTCTGCTGATTGTCACCATATTCATTGTTGTGTTCCTGGAGATTCACCCATTCCAAGACGGCAACGGACGCCTGAGCCGTGTTCTTACCACGTTGCTCCTACTGCAATCAGGCTATGCCTATGTCCCGTATAGCTCTCTTGAAAGCGTTATCGAGAACAGCAAGGAAGGGTACTATCTGGCCTTGCGCCAGACGCAAGGTACCATTCGGACTGACTCTCCGAACTGGCAGCCATGGTTAATGTTTTTCATGCGAGCCTTGCAGCAGCAAATGCGCCGCTTGGCCATAAAGGTAGAGCGCGAAAAGATTGTAATCGCCGACTTACCGGAATTGGCCGTCAGGATTCTGGACTATGCCCGCGACCAAGGCCGCGTGACCATGCGCGATATGGTACGAGCCACAGGTGCAAGCGGTAACACGCTCAAAGAGCATTTCCGCAGCCTGGTAGAGAACAAGTTACTGGTGCGCCACGGAGCAGGGCGATCAACCTGGTACGACTTACCGTAAGCATTGCACCTGTAAGCCTTCCATAAAATAGTACCAGACAGAAATATAGTTTCCGGTCAAAAAAGAAAGTAGGAGGAGGACTGGAAATGACGAGATCGAAGTTCAGTGAGACGCAGGCAATAGGGATCCTGAAGCAGGTTGAAAGGGGACGACGATTCTTTTTCAATTCAGTGTTGCCGGAATCGCTGTTCATTCCTATACCCGAAACGTTGCGGTTATCTAAAGAGTTATCTAAGACTCGATGTTATCGTATGTTACAGATTTTGGGGTCCACAAAAGGGTAAACAGGTCAAAATCGAGTGTTTTTGGGGGTCAACGTCTGACTTTTGTTATCCTATGTTATCGCATATTACAGTGCGAACCGGGCTGTATACCGAAGGGTTGTAAGACACGAGTCTTACCTGCGGAGCCAATTTGATCAACAAGTTACGGGCACCAGTTAGGTGCCCGTTTCCTGTTCGCAATAAATAATCCACCCAAGCTTTGGTAGTGTCGTAGCAGTTGCAACGACCAATAGTTTGCGAAAAGCATTTGAACTGCATCGGGCTCAAATTCATCTCCGTTTAGTATTATTTAAGCCGTTTCACGAGCCAGATCGTGACCATCTTCACGACGTCGCTTCGCATCATCACCGGGGGCGGGAGTTTCGCGTAGTTGCCGGGGAAGCCGTCGCTGTCCTCGACAAAAAGATGGTTGAGACCCGGCAGCACTTGAGCAGTCACGTCCTTATTGCCCGCTGTCTTGAACGCCGCCTCTTGCAGGGCGACTTGCGCAGGGACTGCCTGTTGGTCATTAGAACCGGTCAGGATAAGCACCGGCGTCTTCACCTTGCGCATCGCTGATGCGGGCTCGTAAGTTAGGAAAAATTTCATCCATGGGTCTGCGGCCATCATCGCATCGATCTTCTTGGGGATCTCAGCGATCTGGGCTTCCTTTTCAGCGGCCGTGAGCTTCGCGTTGTGTTCAATGAGATTCTTCATCTGGAAATGAAGGGTCGGGCGTCCGGGTTCGGCGATGCCGGCGAGTAGCACAATAGCTCGCAGCGTCGGTTCCTTTGAGGCCACCATCGGGGCTATAACCGCGCCCTCGCTGTGCCCAACCACTCCGAGACGATCAGCCCGGATCTCCGGCCGCGTCCGCAAGTAAGCGAGTCCGGCTCGTGCATCTTCGCCGAAATCTTCGCTCGTCGAACCTTTGAATATGCCGCCGGAACCATCCATACCGCGATCGTCCATACGAAGCGAGGCGATGCCGCTTCGGGCAAACGAATCTGCCAATTGGCGAAAGGGTTTGTAGCCTTCCAGCCCGATCTCGCTGTCACGGTTTTCCTGGCCGGAGCCCGTGATCGTGACGATCGCCCCAACGGGCTTTGCTTTACTTGCTCCTTTAGGAAGCGTCAGCGTGCCGGCGAGAGTAAAGCCGCCGGGCGTCTTTACCAACACCTCTTCCGTTGTATAGGGAGCGTCGGCGGGAGCCGAGTAATCGGGTTTCGGCTTCGGGGCAGCTTTCGGAGCCGCCGCCGGCCCGCCTCGTGTCAGCATCAGCGGTATCTCTTGCCCGCCTTGTTTGAAGGTGCCTACGAGTTCCGTGCGAGCTTTGTCCAGCTTGGCATCGTAAACGATCCCAGCGGCCTTGCTTTCAAAGGCCGCATCGTCCCCCTTCAGCGTGACTGTGTCAAACGGGACGGTCGCTCCCTGATCCAAGCTTTCAAATTTTCCCGCATAGGCACCGGCCTCGGATCTCGTGACTGTAACGATCAAACGCAACTTTGTCCCGCCTGCGTCAAGCACGCCGTTCCAAGTGCCCTCAAATCCGGTTGCCGGCGACGCTCTTTGCTCGGTTTTGGAAAGCGTGAGCGGTATCTCTTGCCCGCCCTGTTTGAAGGTGCCGACGATCTCAGTGCGATCTTTGTTCACGACCGCTTCGTAAACGATCCCAGCGGCCTTGCTTTCAAAGGTCACGGCGTCACCCTTGAGCGTGACCGTATCAAACGGGATAGTCGCCCCCTGATCCACACTTTCAAAGCTTCCGGTATAAACGCCGGCTTCGGACTTGGTCACTGTGACAACCAAACGCAGCTTTGCAGAACCAGCGTCAAGCGTCCCGTTCCAGGTGCCCTCGATGCCTTTTGCAGGCGTTTGGGCAAATGCCTGCCACGAGAGACCTGCCAACAACAGCAATATCAATAACGTATTTTTCATTGTTTTATTTTGATCCTTTACCCAACAATATCTATTTGATCGTCATAATATTGTCATAATGCACCACTTGGTGCAAATTTGCAGAATTTCTTGTTGACATAGAGGTAAACTTCAGCGTATATTGCTGTTGAATTTCAAAATTGCATCACATGTTGCACAATCAGAATTGAATTCCTGACTGCTTTTGCAGGGGCAGCGAGCTTGTCTCTCGACAATGTAGAAGCGAAAAGGCACTTATCGTATGGATACGAAAGGGCGAAAAAAAGAATTTAAGAGTCGGAATAGTGCGGGCGTATTCGCCGGCGATGCTACCGGAAATGCAACAGACACGGCGGAAAGCCTGAATGGCAATGACGTGCAAACGAAGCTTGAAGCACGTTTCTTAGATACCCAAACTGAATTAAGCTCAAGCCGACAGCGACTATTGAGCCAGATACTGGCCGAAGCTGACGAGACGTTTTACCTCTCGTCACGTGAGATGGGAAGGCGTTACAACGTCGATTCGGCTACGATCGTTCGCACGATCCAGGCGATGGGGTATAAAAAATTCGCCGACTTTGCTCACGATCTGCGTAATCATTTCGTTACGCAGATCACCCCATACGCGTCAATGAGGGAGGCAACGCAAAAGCATCGGAGCGTTGCCGATTACGTTAACAACAGCATTGATAAAGATCTCGAGAATCTGAACCTACTAAAGTCGAGTATAGATGTCGAGAAAGTCGTCGAGATAGCAAAGCAAATTCACGGAATGCGGCGGATCATCATTGTGGGTATAGATTTTGCTGCGTCGCTGGCTACATCCTTCGCTTATGGGCTCGTACGATTGGGATGCGATGCCGAGGCTCCGATGGGAACTACTGGCTCTTTGCAAAATAAGATCAGCATTCTGACCGAAAAAGATCTTTTTGTTGCTATCAGTTTTGGCAAATGCTTGCGCGAAACGGTTGAAGCGGTTGAGCGGGCGAAACGGCATAACGTGCCGACACTTGGCATAACAGACAGCGTAAAGACCCCGATCGCACGCCTTTGCGATCAATACATTGTCGCATCCACCGCCCGAGCATCGTTTATTGATTCTTATGTCGCTCCTGTTGCTGCGATCAACGCCATTCTGATCGCGTATGCACACAGCCAGCCAAAACGGGCGCTGAAATTGCTGGAAGAGTTCGACAGGGAATCAACGTCAGGGTCTCGGTGGTACGGGGCCAAGGAAAATTCAGCCGCGGAAGCGGCCAAAATTATGCGGTCAAACGAATGATGTTATCTATACATTCAGTCGTCGGGACATATTTAAAAATCGTTTCGACAGGAATGTTGGAATCTTAGGCGGGTAGAGGTAGGTTAGCGGTCTTGATTTACTAATTTCTTGAGTGAGGTGAAAGGAAAGAATGCGAAAGATTAAATTTATTGTCAGTTCTTGCGTCGTGTTAATGGTGATCGGACTTTTCTCAGTTGTGAGGTCCCAAACTACGACTTCAAACATTGAGGGAACGGTTACGGATCCCAATGGCGCGGTCGTCGCTGGTGCTACTGTAAAGGCGACTGGGGCGAACTCTGCCGCTGAACGCACCGCCGTTACCGACAGCGCGGGTTTCTACCGTCTTGTTGCTCTTCCGGCCGGTACTTATAAGGTGACTGTTTCACAACCAGGGTTTGGCACCGCCACGTTTAACGTCGAACTGACGGTAAATCGCACGGGTGTCTTAAATGCCAAACTGGACGTTGGGGCAACTGGCGTCGAAGTTACGGTGACCAGCGAACTACCATTGCTGGAACCTACGGCGTCATCCACCGGTTCTACGGTAACTCCGAGGCAGATACAAGATTTGCCCGTAAATGGTCGCGAATATCTTGATCTGCTTCAGCTTGTTCCCGGCGTGGCAATCAACCGGCAGTCGAGCGGCGACAATGCCAGTCCGGTTCTAGGCGAACGAAGTGGAAATAACAACTTTCTAATTGACGGACAGCCTAATAAAGACACCGTTAACGGTGGAGCGGCGGCTCAGTTCAATCAGGAGACGATCGCAGAATTTCAGGTGCTTACATCGGCCTACAAGGCGGAATTTGGACAGGCATCCGGAGCGATCGTGAACGTTATCACCAAAAGTGGCGGTAACCAATTCCACGGTGTAGGGTCATTTTTTCACCGAAACGACAGCTTCGATTCGTCAAACTCGTTAAGTTCCACAAGTATTAAACCCGCACTGCGACGTTACGATTACAGTCTCGCTCTCGGCGGCCCTATCTGGAAAGACAAGATGTTTTTCTTTGGCTCGTCCGAACGTATCCAGGAAGATCGAGGAATTGATTTCAACTATCCTGCTCTGCCGCCCAATCTGCTGTCGTTGCTCCAAACTCAGGAGGATCCATTGGATGGCCCGGCTATTGGCCGTGAGACCAGAAACTTTTTTAAGCTTAACGAAAACTTCGGGCGGCATCAGTTGAATCAACAAGTAAATTATACCAATGGCTACGATCGTGCAGCGGGTGCAGGTTTACCGTCAACGAGAAGGTCGACAAGCGCTCGACATCTGCTCCTCGGATTTGGGGACACTATGATACTTGGGGATCAGGGCAATCCGTGGGTAGTTACGTTGCGAGGTTCGTACCGCGGTGAGCCGTCGGACGATCAACCGGCATTTCCGCAGTTCACCGGAACCACATCATTGCAGCCGTTTCCCGCACAGCAAACTTGTCCCCCGACGTGCGGTTTTTTCTCGACTCTACCATCCGTGGTTTTCGGCAGTCTCTCGACGCGATCGTTTCTGGATCAGAAATACACATCGGTTGGAGCCAATGTCGGCAAACGCTTCGGTGATCATGAAATTAAGTTCGGATGGCAGTATTTGAGAACCAAGGTGGACGGGCTCGATCCGAATAATATCGCTACGCAGCTTTATGCAACGATCGATGATTTTGTAAATTTTGGCCCAATTAACAGCGGCATTATCCTGCTTGCCAATACAGGGGCTGTCACACCCGAAAAAGCTAAAATTCGACTAAATAACAATTACAATGGTGTTTTTGTTCAGGACGACTGGAAGATCCTAAAGAATCTGACCGTGAATCTCGGGCTTCGCTACGAAAAGGACAGCGAGTTCGCGGCGGACAAGAATTTTGCCCCGCGGCTCGGCGTTGCGTGGGCGATTACGCCTAAAACGGTTATTCGGGCGAATTACGGGGTCTTTTTCGACCAGTTCCGGTTGGGACTTGTCGCCAATATCCCTTCGTTCGGCGGCAGTGACCGCCGAGGTGGTCAGTCACTTTATTTTCCCCGCGGTTTCTATGGCTCGCCTAGTTTGGTGTCGAGTATCGCCCGCTTTTCAGGCCTTCCAGGCCCCTGCATCTCCAATCAGCTAACCGATGCCCAGATCATTACTTTGGGGACAACTTGCCCCCTAATTGGAGGTCCGATCGTCGGAGTTGATCGATTGAACAATGTCGTCGCCGTGGGACATGCACCCATACCTGCCAATGCAGTACTAAACATCAGCAATGTGCAAACTCTTACCGGCCTCACGCCCGCTCAATATCTCACCCAGGCCGCGGCGGCAATCGGCCAGCCTGATGGCTACTTTCAATGGGGAGAATTTGGTGTGTTGAACAATCCGGTCATTCCCGCGCAATCTACTCCTACAACTGTTGATAGCACATTCAACACGCCGCAGACGCGCGGTTTCAGCATTGGTTTCCAGCGGCAGATCACAAACGACATCGTGTTTCAGGCGGATTACTTTCACCGGGACATTCGTAACCTCCTCGGTACCAGAACCAGCAATCTCGCATTCCGATCCCGTGTCGCGGGCATCGGTCGCAGCTTTGATGCGCCAAACACACTTGGAGAAATTGCTACGTTTGGACCGTTCTTCAAGGGAAAATATGACGCACTGGTATTGAGTCTGGATAAACGTTTGAGCCATCGCTTTAGCCTTGGTGGCAGTTACACGTACGCTAAAGCGACTGACAATTCGCTCGGTATTGGGACAAGGTCCACGGATCAATTCATTGGTATCGCTCCGGTTGTTGTCGAACCATGCGCATCCGGTAACCCTGGTTGTGTACAGCAGACAAACGCGAACGGTTCCTTCGTCAGCAGAAACGGTAACTTTGTTGCCCAGGCCGGGACATTTGTGAATGGCCCTGATCTGGACAAAGGCCCGTCAAGTTTGGCGCTGGATCATATTTTCCAGTTCAACGGGCTTTTAGAGCTACCGTGGCAAATTCAGATCGGCGGGATATTTAGGGCACAGAGCGGATTTCATTTTAGCAAATTCGATAATCTGAACCGAGACCCGGACGGCAACGGTAATTTTAACAGCATCGATTTTACGGCCGGTCGTAATGCGTTTTCGGCAGCTCCGTACGTCAATTTCGATATGCGTTTTTCAAAGCGGTTCGATGTCGGTGAACGGGTCAAGGTACAGGTGTTGTTCGAATTCTTCAATATCCTGAACCGTCAAAATCCGGCTGCGATCCAGAACCGTGACACGATCCCTACTCAGGCCTTCGGTTCGACGACGCAGGTATTGTCGGGACGGGAAGGTCAAATTGGATTTAGAATCTCGTTCTAAGATCCGTTATTGGGAGTTTCGATAAATGCAAGAAGGGTTGTCGCCTCAATACGGCGGCAACCCGAGCATTGATATTGTTCGCGATACGTAGCATCAAGGAGTTGTAAATCAAATGACAGTTCGACATCTAGTCCTCGCTTTTCTCATGAGTGTGGCTTTTTTCTCAATTGCCATGGCCCAAGGAACGCGAATGCTGCGGCACCCGGCAGTGAGCCGCGACCTCGTCGCATTTGCATACGCGGGGGACATATGGACCGTCTCGCGAAGCGGCGGTAAGGCTCTTCGATTGACGGCAACTCCCGGTGTTGAGACCGAACCGTATTTTTCACCTGACGGCTCGAAGATCGCGTTTACGGCCACAGTCGGCGGAAATACGGACGTATACGTTGTGGCAACATCCGGCGGTGACCCGAAGCGTATGACGTATAGCCCCTCCGAAGATCATGTGCGTGGGTGGATGCCGGATGGTCAGAGGATCTTGTTTTCGTCGGTGCGAGGCAATGCTCCGCTTGAGTCACACTGGCGGCTATGGACCATTAGCGTGAACGGCGGAATGCCGGAACCACTACAATTGTCCAGAGCATTTACAGGCGCCTATTCAGGCGACGGACAGCGATTGGCGTATGAGGAATTTTCGACCACGATGTTCCCGCCGTGGCAGGAGACAAGTTTCTGGCGCCATTACCGCGGCGGTCGTACACATCCGATATCGGTGATCAATCTAGCTGATAATTCGATCTCAAAGCTGCCGTGGACAAACAGCAACGACAGCTCGCCAATGTGGATCGGCAATACCATATATTTCGTGTCCGACCGTAATTTTACAGCCAATCTCTTTAGTTACGACACCGGCAGCAAGCAAGTAAAACAGGTTAGCAACCATAACGACTTTGACGTTATGACGGCATCTGCCGGATCGGACGCTGTCGTGTATGAGCAGGCGGGTTATATCCATCTCGTTGATGCAAAAACAGGAAAGTCTCAGCAACTAAATATCGAAGTAACCGGCGATTTTCCGTGGGCACAAACGCAATTTAAGAAAGTTGGCGATATGATCCGTAGCTCCGCGCTTTCCCCGAGCGGTGTTCGGGTAGCGTTTGAAGCTCGCGGTGATATCTTCACCGTGCCGACCGGTAAAGGCGATTACCGCAATCTTACAAATAGTTCGGGCGCACACGATCGCGATCCGGCGTGGTCGCCGGATGGAAACCAATTAGCGTGGTTTTCCGACCCGACGGGCGAATACCAGCTGATGATCGGCGATGCATCAGGATTGAACGCACCGCGCGTCATTGCGTTGCCGACGACTGCCTACTTCCAAAATCCGATCTGGTCGCCAAACGGCGAGCAACTCGTGGTCGAGGACAATCACAGCAACCTCTGGACGATGGATGTAAAGACCGGCACTTTTGCCAAGATCGATACGGACAACGATCCGGTTCCGAGCGCAACTTTTAACGCGTCGTGGTCGCCGGACTCTAAATGGATAACATATTCAAGAAATCTGAACAGCCGTCTGAGTGCGATCTTTGTCTATTCAGTTGACGAGAAAAAGACGCGGCAAATAACCGATGGGCTGGCCGATGCGATCTCCCCCGCGTTCGACGCCGGCGGTAAGTATCTATATTTCCTGGCGAGCACCAATTTCGGCCCGAAAACGAGCTGGCTAGATATGAGCTCGATCGATCATCCGACGGATAGATCGGCATATCTTGTCGTGCTGCCATCGGATGAGCCTTCACCGTTGATCCCCGAAACGGGCGACGAACCGAAGCCGGCGTCGCCATCCGATGCTCCCAAGGGCAAACCGGCCGCCGGTGCCACTGCGGTGCGAATCGACTTTGCCGGCATCAACAACCGAATCCTGCCGCTAAGCGTTCGGGCCGCTAACCTCAGCAGTCTTAACGCGGGACCGGTAGGCACATTTTTCTACACGGAATTGGTTCCCGAGATCGGCGCTTTCCGATTGCACAAATATACGGTCGCGGCCGGTGCCGCGATGCCGTTTATGGACGGGATCAGCCAATATTCGGTATCGGCAGATGGCAAAAAGCTCATCTATGCGGCTCGCGGCGGACGATTCGGCGTTGTCGGCACGACGGCACCTGCCAAACCCGGCGAAGGAGCTCTCAATACCGCACAACTTGAAATGAAGGTTGATCCGCGAGCCGAGTGGGCGAACATCTTCCGAGAGACCTGGCGGATACAGCGTGAATATTTCTACGACGAGAAAATGCAAGGCGCCGATTGGAACGCCGTTTACAAGAAATATCTTCCGTTGCTAGCGTCTGTCCAGCATCGCAGCGATCTTGGCTATTTGATCGCCCAAACGGGCGGCGAATTGACGGTCGGACACTCGTATCTTTCCGGTTCGGGCGATGTCCCGTCCGACAATCCCGTTTCCGTCGGTCTGCTTGGTGCGGACATCAAGGTCGAGAATGGGAAGTATCGCCTGAGCCGGATCTACACCGGTGAGAACTGGAATCCCGAACTACGGGCTCCGCTGAGCGCTCCTGGAATCGACGCGAGAGAGGGCGATTATGTTCTCGCGGTAAACGGCAAACCGATCGACACGAGCGCTAATTTCTATAGCTTTTTTGAGGGCATGGCAAATCGGCAGATCGTACTCAGGTTAAATGACCAGCCAACACCGGAAGGTTCAAGGCTCGTTACGGTTGTTCCGATAGCGAGCGAAAATGGAATCAGGACACGCGGTTGGGTCGAAGACAATCGCCGCCTGGTGGACAAACTTTCGGGTGGCCGTCTTGCCTACGTTTGGCTGCCAAACACTGGCGGGCCGGGATATACATCGTTCGTCCGCTACTTTTACGCTCAGCAGAACAAGGAAGGAACGGTTGTTGACGAACGATACAATCAGGGCGGCATGGTCGCGGATTTCATCGTCAATGAACTCGACCGCAAGCCGATGGGTTCATTTGCTGTTCGCGATGGCAATACATTTTTCTCACCGATCGCAGGTGTTTACGGCCCGAAAGTTATGGTGATCAACGAATCAGCCGGCTCCGGCGGCGACGCGTTGCCATTTTACTTCAAGCTGCGCAAACTCGGTCCGCTCGTGGGAACACGGACGTGGGGCGGCCTCGTCGGAACACTGGGCGTGCCGCCAACGATCGACGGCGGCGGGATAACGGCGCCAAGCCTCGCGTTCTATAACCTTGAGGGTAAATGGGATGTTGAAAATATCGGAGTATCAGCTGATATCAATGTCGAGAATACACCGATCGAAAATGGCAAAGACGCGCAGCTGGAGCGGGCAGTCGCCGAAGCAATGAAGCTATTGCAGACAGAACCTCTCAAGCGTACGCCGCGACCGGCGCCGATCGATCGCGTATCGAAACCTTAAGGAGAACTGACCGTGAGAATTCAACAAGGACGAAGTTCAGTATCGAAAATTCGGGCATTGGTCCTCGCGACATTCGCTCTCAGCATCCTGTTCGCGGCATTGTCGCCGGTTTACGCAAAACGTGCGGCGCCCGTTTATTCAAAAACCGATGCGATGGTCGCAATGCGCGATGGCGTTCGACTTTACACAAAGATCTTTACCCCAGAGATTACGAACGAGAAATTGCCGATACTGTTGCTGAGGACGCCCTATGGCGTCGGCGATCTCACTTCGGAGCAACTCAATGCTGCTCTTCCTGAACTGTCAAAAGATGGTTACATAGTCGTTCAACAGGATATTCGCGGCAGGTTCAAGTCCGAAGGCCAATTCGTGATGCTTCGCCAACCGCGCGATCCAAAAGATAAACAGGCGATCGACGAGAGCACCGACACGTATGACTCGATCGAATGGCTACTAAAAAACACCAAGAATAATAATGGCCGCGTTGGTTTGTCGGGCACGAGTTATGGTGGATGGCTGACAGTGATGGGAATGCTCGATCCGCATCCGGCGCTAAAGGCGATCGTGCCTCAGGCTTCGCCGGCTGATATGTGGCTGGGCGACGATTTTCATCATAACGGAGCTTTTCGTTTGAGTTACGGGTTTGCATACACGTATATGATGGAAACTTCGAAAGAAGTGGTAAGCCCGTCACAGGTGATCGACAAACGCGACGAATACGAGTGGTTTCTTGATCTAGGCCCACTCTCCAATGTCGATCCAAAATACTTGAAGGATAAATATCCGACGTGGAACGATTTTGAGGAGCACCCGGATTACGATGCGTTTTGGAAACGGCAGGCGTTTGCTCCGTGGCTAAATAAAGTGACGGTTCCGACGCTGAATGTCGCCGGGTGGTGGGATCAGGAGGATTTTTATGGGCCGATAAAGATCTACGAACTGCTCGAAAAACACGATACCAATAATCAGAATTTTCTAGTGGTCGGTCCGTGGAATCACGGCGGATTCTCGCGTGGCGACGGCGATAAATTGGATCGCATCAAATTCGGAAGCGCAACGGCGGATTATTTCCGCAAGAATGTCCGGGCTCCATTCCTCGCACATTACTTAAAGGACAAGCCTGATCCGAAGCTGCCGGAAGCTCTGACATTCCGAACCGGTGATAACGAATGGATCAGGCACGATACTTGGGCACCGAAAGAAGCCAGCGTCAAAAACCTCTATTTGCAGGCAGACAAAAAACTCTCGTTTGACTCGCCGAAAGCGGCACGCGCCGTATTTGATGAATATGTTTCAGATCCGGCAAATCCGGTACCATATCGCCCGCGTCCGATGGAAGTCGGTATGGGAGCCGAGTGGCGGATCTGGCAGGTTCAGGATCAACGCTTTGCCGAATATCGGCCCGATGTTCTTACCTTTAAGTCAGAGCCTCTGACCGAGGACGTGACCGTTTCGGGAAAGATAGTCGCAAATATCTTTGCCTCGACGAGCGGAACCGACAGTGATTGGATCGTGAAATTCATCGATGTTTATCCGGATAAATTTGAGTCCGAGCCTAGTATGAGCGGCTTTCAATTAATGATCGCCGGCGATGTCTTTCGCGGTCGATATTATAAAGGCTGGGAAAAATCTAATCCGATTCCGGCAAACTCCGTTCAAAAATATCAGATCACGTATCCGGCAAACGATCACACGTTTAAGAAGGGCCACCGCATTATGGTGCAGATCCAGAGCACTTGGTTTCCGGTCATCGACCGTAATCCGCAGAAATTCGTGCCGAACATTTTTAAGGCGACGGAATCTGATTTTCAAAAGGCAACCCAACGAATCTATCGCTCGGGCAAAAATGCGTCTTATATAGCTTTGCCCGTTATTTCCAAATAGCTCATGAAGAATACATATACCAAACCGAATAGAACCTTACGTTTAAGGTTTAGCTTTTGTGTCGCCGCCGCGGCGTTTGTCCTCTGTACTCTCTGCATCCCGGCGTTTGGCCAAACCGTCGATATAAAGAAGGTTGTGGCGGATCTCGAACCCGCAATTCGTCAGGCGATGATCGAGGGGAATATTCCATCGGCATCAATTGCATTGATCTCGGGCGACAAAGTGATTTGGACCGCTGGCTACGGCGAATCAAATCTCTGGGCCCGAACGCCTGCGACTCCAAACACCGTCTATCTGATCGGTTCTACGTTTAAGGCAATGTCCACGTATGCGCTGTTGCAGCTAATGGATCAGGGTAAATTCAAGCTGGATGATCCGGTTCGCAAATATTTGGATTTTGATATCCAGGGCGACGACCCGAAAAACCCTGTGACCTTTCGGCATCTGTTAACTCACACATCTGGATTAGAAGGCGATTTCGGAGCGGTTCCGCTCTGGAGCAACAACGATGTGATAAAACTGGACGACTTCGTTCGTAAATCACTAAAGGTAGCTTTCCCGCCGATGACGAAGGTCGAATATTCGAACGCGGCCTTCACGCTGGTTGGATATTTGGTTGAAAAATTGTCGGGCGTACCATACCGGCAATATATGCAGGAACACGTCTGGACGCCGCTTGAGATGACGAGTACGGGATTTGACCCGACCCCGAGTATGGACGAGCGGATCGCGGTGCCTTATGTCATCGACAAGGCAACCGGCCGACAAACGCCTGCGACTCGCATCAGGGCCGCAGTTTATCCGGCAGGCATTACTTACGGCACTATCCTGGATCAATCCAATTGGCTGATAACAAATCTAAATGGTGGGGAATTCAAGGGAAAAAGAATCTTAAGTGAAGCAACGTTTAACCAGATGGTGACGCGGCAATTTGATCAATTCAAAGGCGGGATCGAGGGCATTTGGGGAAATGAAACCGCCGGTTTCGGTTTGACCTGGTGGACGCAGGTGAGAGACGGCGACAGATATTTTGCCCACAGCGGCAGCCTTTCCGGATACACGTCATTTTTGCTTGGTAACCGTGATCGCAAATTTGGTTTCGCGATCCTAACAAATGGCCACCAAGCGCATCAGCATCTTTTTAAGTTGGCCGACCGGGCTATGGATCTGATGAAGAAATACTCGACCACGACGATAGCCGCCGTACCTAAAGATTTGGAGAAAAATAAATGATAGGCAGTATTAGACGTATTTTTTCCGGGCTATTTATTCTCGCGCTTCTGCTCGGAACTTCGATAGCGCAGGTCGCGGCACAAACAGGGGTACCGATCTATGACATCGTCATACGAAATGGTCGCGTATTGGACGGTGCGGGCAATCCGTGGATCGCGGCGGATGTTGCGATCAAGGACGGGAAGTTTGTTCGTATCGGCAAAGTAGATGGCAAAGGCAAACGTGAGATCGACGCGACAGGGCGATACGTTTCGCCGGGCTGGATCGATATGCTCGATGCCTCCGGCGGAGTCTTGATCAAGAGTCCGCTCGCCGAAAGCAAGTTGCTAATGGGCGTGACGACCGGCATCAGCGGCGAGGGTGGAACTCCGGTGCCCGCCGAAAAGATCGCTGAATATTTTGCCGGCCTCGAAAAAAACGGCATCAGTATGAATCTGGGGACTTACTATGGAGCGACGCAGGCCCGCGTTGCTGTACTTGGTCAGGATGCCCGCGACCCGACTCCGGAAGAACTCGATCGAATGAAAGCGATCGTCGAGACGGCGATGAAAGGTGGTGCTCTCGGGATCTCGACAGCTCTAATATACCCTCCGGCAAGTTATTCAAAGACGGGACAGCTTATTGAACTGGCAAAGGTCGCCAGCCGTTATGGCGGTGTTTACGCAACCCATATTCGAGGTGAAGGTGAGGAACTCGTTCAATCGGTCGAAGAAGCTATAGAGATAGGTGAAAAGAGCGGCATACCCGTCGAGATCTATCATCTCAAAGCGGCCTTCCAGCCCGGGTGGGGCAAGCTGATCGTCGAAGCGGGTGCAAAGATCGAGGCGGCACGCGGACGCGGAGTTGATGTCGCAGCGAATATGTATGTCTATACGGCGGGCGGAACGGGGCTTGATTCCGTGATCCCGTCGTGGGCGTTTGATGGCGGCCGACAAAAACTGCTGGAACGCCTGAAGGATCCTGCGATCCGTGCTCGCCTAAAAAATGAGATCAAGACCGGCTCGCCCGGTTGGTGGAATATTGTCGAAGCCGCCGGCGGTTGGGAACACGTCGTGCTGGTCAATGCGGCGAACAAGGATAACAAGCGATTCGAAAATAAAAATTTAGTCCAGATCGCAAAGGAATGGAACAAGGATCCGGCGGACGCTGCGTTCGATCTGGTCGAACAAGGCAGCGGCGGACGCGTTTCCGCACTTTACTACATGATGAGCGAAGGCGATATCGAAACGGCCATGAAATATCCTTGGATAAGTTTTGGCAGCGACGCGGCCGCTTCCCCTGAACTTATCGATCCCAAGACTGAGGGAGCAGGTCATCCGCGCGGCTATGGTAATTTTCCACGAGTGATCGCAAAGTACGTACGCGAACGGAAAGTACTTTCGTTGCCGGAAGCGATTCGAAAATTGACTTCGTGGCCGGCTACGCGGCTACGTATACCATCACGCGGCTTGATCAAAGAAGGTCTGTGGGCCGATGTTGTTATCTTTGATTTCGACAAAATACAAGATGAATCGACGTATGAATATCCGTATAAAACACCGACGGGAATCAATTACGTTCTTGTTAACGGCGAGGTCGTTATTGAAAACGGAAAGCACACAGGAGCAAGACCGGGAAAGGTGATCTACGGACAGGGCAAAACGCCATCGCAGTAAACCGCTCAAGTAGAAATGTTTTATTGAATTCATTTAGTTGTGAGGAATAACGGGAAGGGTTCCAGCATTGTCCGAAATCGAATGGGAGTAACGGTTATGAGATCAATGTTGAGTCTGATTTGCACAATTCTTCTGCTTTTAGCGATTAGCCCCGCGGCCGAAGCGCAGGTAAAGAAAATGAAAATTTACATCTCAGTTGATATGGAGGGCGTGGTTGGGGTGGTCACCGCCGACCAGTTGGGACCAACGGGCTTTGAGTACCAACGGTTTCGCGAGTTTATGACGCAGGAGACGAACGCCGCTATCGAAGCCGCATTTGCCGGCGGCGCGACCGAGGTCGTGATAAGCGATTCGCACGGTAACGCGGAAAATCTGCTGATCGAAAAACTGCCGAAAAATGTTCTGCTAGTCCGAGGGTTTCCGCGTCCGCTCGAGATGATGGAGGGGCTTGACGAAACTTTCGACGGGGTCATCTTTATTGGCTATCACGCAAGCACTATGAATATCGAAGGGGTGCGTGCCCACACATTCTCCAGCGCACGGCTGGCAGACGTGCGGGTAAATGATGTCTCAGTTTCTGAAGGAAGCTTTAACGCGGCGGTTGCCGGCCACTTTAACGTGCCGGTGATCATGGTCTCCGGCGACGACGCTGCGGTCAAAGAGGTAACGTCCGCGGTCGGCGATATCGAGGGAGCTGTTGTTAAGTGGAATTATGGTTTTCACTCAGCAAAAACAATGATGCCCGAAGCGGCCTACGACCTTATCCGCGAGAAAGTGAAAACGGCGATGGGCCGTATTAAGAGCTTTAAGCCGTACAAGGTCAAGACACCGGTCCAGTTGGATGTGCGTTTCAAGAATTATCGACCGGCCGAGATCCTCAGCTATTTAACCACCGTCAAACGGATAGATTCACACAGCATAAGATTCATCGGCAAAGATATGGTCGAAGCAACGAAATTTATAGCATTTATTACAAATTACGACCAAAGTTTAGAACCATGACCGCAGTTGAAATCGTCATCCGGGACATTGACGGACAGGCCGAAATGCGGGCAGTCGAAGAACTCCAAAAGGAAGTGTGGGGTCTGCCGGATCTCGATGTTGTGCCGCTTACGCAGTTCGTCGCCGCAAAAGCAGCCGGAGGCGCGCTGATTGGAGCATTTGTCGATAAGACTTTGATCGGATTTGCATACGGCTTTCCCGGATTTGAGCACGAAAGGGCGACACATCACTCGCATATGCTTGCGGTAAAGCCTGAATATCGAAGTCACAGCGTTGGATACCGTCTCAAACTTGCTCAACGGGATTTCATCATAGCCCAGGGTATTGGCTTGATGACCTGGACATTCGACCCGCTGCAAAGCTTGAATGCCTACTTAAATTTTAACCGGCTTGGCGTTGTGTCGAACCAATACTTGGTCGATTTTTACGGTGCGGACGCCGCCAGTTTTCTTCATCGCAACGGTACGGACCGTTTATGGGTAACCTGGCCGGTCAATAGCCGCCGCGTCACCGAAAAGCTTTACTCGAAAGTTTTGACGAGGGATTACGGGAAAGGTGAATCGCTGCTTGAGGTAACCGAAAATAGCATACCAGGGTATCGCGACTTAAACGACGCGAATATTGGTGACGTGGCATTCATCGAGATACCCGGACGGATCAAGGAAATTGAACAGCAGAGCCTCGAATTGGCGGCGGATTGGCGCGATGCGACGCGGATGGCCTTTACCAAAGCAATTGACGCGGGATTTGTGATCGTCGACTTCGTTCGCGGCAATGAAACCGGAAAGTATGTTCTTAGCCGCACCCAAACGATGGAAGATCTGGCGGCGTGACGTGCTAATGAAAGATATGACAATACGAAGAAACAGAGTGGACTGGCCGATACTTGTAGCGATCACGGTTGCGGCGTTTTTCGGGCTGACCTCCCTGCCCGGCCGTTCCATATCTGCGAGCAATCCCCGGCCTGCTGAAATAACTACTCAGAACGTCGCACCGCGTCGTGATTTTACGGTAGTAGCGGAAATGCTCGAAAAGTTCATCGCTCGCGAAATGGCCGAAAAGGACCTGCCGGCGGTCTCGATCGCTTTGGTGGACGATCAGCAGATCGTGTGGGCCAACGGGTTTGGTTTTGCCGACCCCACGGCCAAAACCCCGGCAACGGCCGAGACCGTTTACCGCGTCGGTTCGGTCTCAAAGCTCTTTACAGACATTGCGGTTATGCAGCTTGTCGAGCAAGGCAAACTCGATATTAACGCACCGGTTACTCGATATCTTCCGACCTTTCATCCGAAAAATAATTTTGATAAGCCAATAACCCTCCGTCAGCTTATGTCGCACCGATCGGGCCTCGTTCGCGAGCCGCCGGTCGGCAATTATTTCGATCCGACTGGACCGACGCTGGCGAAAACGATCGCGAGCCTCAACGATACAAAGCTCGTTTACGCTCCCGAGACTCACGTCAAGTACTCGAACGCAGGTGTCGCGACGGTCGGTTATGTTCTCGAGAAAACGCAGGGAGAGCCGTTTGCAAAATATCTCAAACGATCGGTGCTCGATCCGATGGGCCTCGACCACAGCAGTTTCGAGCCCACGCCGGAGATCACGAAAAGCCTGGCAAAGGCTTATATGTGGACCATCGACGGACGCACGTTTCCGGCCCCGACGTTCGAGCTGGGAATAAGTCCTGCGGGTTCTATGTACACGACAGTCAAGGATATGGGCCGTTTTATGAGCGTCCTTTTTGCCGGCGGCCGTGGCTCAAAGGGGCAGCTGCTGACGCAGTCGACACTTGACGAGATGTGGAAGCCGCAATATGCCAAGCCGGGAGCGAAAACGGGATTTGGGATCGGCTTTGGCATCTCGGAAATGGATGGCCATCGAAAGATAGGCCACGGCGGGGCGATCTATGGTTTTGCAACCCAATTAAGCGCTTTGCCCGACGACAAACTCGGTGTCGTCGTAGTGACCACAAAGGACGCCGCAAATGCCGTGACGGCCCACATCGCCGATCTTGCGCTGAAAGCCATGCTCGCCGTGCGAGACGGCAAGTCGATTCCCGAGCCCGCGAAAACATCGCCGGTAGCGCCCGACCGGGCAAAGCTGCTCGCTGGCCGCTATATGAATGGTCCAAAGGGCTTTGACCTGACCGATAGCTCAAGGAATCAGCTTTCGATCCTAAGCACAGAGGGCGGATCTCCGGCTGTGCTTAGGTCAAGCGGCAATGATCTGATGGTTGACGGTAAGCTGGCGTTTGGACCAAGGATATCGCCCGATGGCGACTCGATCGTCGTCAATAACGAGGCCTACAAACGAGTTGCCGCCCCCAAACCACCACCTACTGACACAAAGCTAAAGGGACTGATCGGTGAATACGGCTGGGACCACGACGTTCTTTATATCCTCGAAAAAGACGGCAAGCTCTGGGCTTTGATCGAATGGTTCGAGTATGACCCGCTTGAGCAAGTTTCCGAAAACGTCTTCAAGTTTCCAGATCATGGCCTCTACGATGGTGAACTGCTCGTATTCACCCGCGACACAAATGGAAAAGCAACGCAGGTAAATGCGGCAAATGTGGTATTCAAACACCGTGATGTCGGGCCGGACGGTGTCGGCCAGCTTCATATCAAACCACTCAGGCCGGTTCCCGAACTGCTAAAAGAAGCTCTTGCCGCGACGCCGCCACAGGAAACTGGGGATTTTTACACATCGGATCTGGTCGAGGTCGCCAAGCTTGATCGGACGGTAAAGCTCGATGTCCGCTATGCCGGGACCAACAATTTTCTCGGCAGCGTTTTTTATTCGCAGGCGAAAGCGTTTATGCAGCGTCCGGCGGCCGAGGCCGTTGTTAGAGCTAACGAAAAACTCAAAAAACTTGGCTACGGTCTGTTGATCCACGACGCATATCGGCCGTGGTATGTGACCAAGGTCTTTTGGGATGCAACGCCCGACGACAAAAAGATCTTCGTCGCCGACCCATCTCAGGGGTCGCGGCACAATCGCGGAATGGCGGTCGATATTTCGTTGTATGACCTGAATAGCGGCAAACCGATCGAAATGGTCGGCACTTACGATGAAACATCCGACCGGTCATACCCTGATTATCCCGGCGGCACATCGCTACAGCGTTGGCATCGGAAATTGCTGCGAGACGCAATGGAGTCTGTTGGGTTTACCGTTTACGAAGCCGAATGGTGGCATTTTGACTACAAAGATTGGACGCGTTATCGGATCGGAAACCAGGTATTTGAGAAGATCGGCTCAAACTGAAACCAATAATATGGATAGCAAGAAGAACAAAAAGAAATGTGATCTCATATCGCGGCGCGGCCTGCTGAAAAGTATGGCCGTGGCCGGAGCGGGCTTAGTTGCTGCACCGATGCTCAATTTTGGCCGGTTTCGGTTATTTGCAAATTCGCCAACCGAATATTCGGCTCGCGCGATCGGGCTTGTCAAAGAATCTACGGTCATCGATATGCTGTGCGTAATGACGCTCGATTTTGCAAAACAGGACAAATGGTTCAAGGATCCGGAAACATTTACGGCTGCCGATCTGCAACCGTGGAAGGACTCTGGAATCAACGTCATCCACCCCGCGCTCGGTATGGGAGGAATGACCTCATACCAAAACGTCCTTGAGTTTTTTGCATTTTGGAATGGTTTCATCGCCAGCCACGACGAACATTTTATGCGGATCGACAGCCCGGATGATTTTGCCCGCGTAAAGAAATCGAACAAGCTAGGCGTCATTCTGGGTCTTCAAAATTCCGATCAGTTTCGCAACCCGAACGACGTTGATTTCTTTCGAAATCTCGGCCAGCGAGTCTCACAACTAACTTACAATTCCCGAAACTTCATCGGCACCGGTTCAACCGAAAGAAACGACTCAGGCATATCGGATTTTGGCGCAGCGATCATCGCACGAATGAACAAGGTCGGAATGGCTGTGGACGTTTCCCATTGCGGCGACCGTACGACGCTCGACGCTTTCGAACTTTCCAAGAAACCGGTTTTGATCACTCACTCAAATTGTCGCGTACTCGCAGGTGGACATCCACGAGATAAGTCGGACGAAGCAATTAAGAGAGTGGGTTTGAATGGTAGCGTAATGGGAATTACAGGCGTGCGAATGTTCGTGAAAGCGGATGAGCCAACCACCATCGAACACGTTCTAGATCACTACGACCACGTCCGTGATCTAATTGGCCCGGAGCATCTCGGTGTCGGCAGCGACATAGATCTTTACGGTTACGACGCAATGCCGCCGGAATCCAATAAGCAATTGCGTGCCGGTTACAAGGGCAGTTACGGATTCCGAGAAAAGATCGATGTCGAGGGCCTGAATCACCCAAAACGGATGTTTGACCTTACTGAGGGCCTGATCCGCCGCAAATACACCGATTCGGATATTCAAGGAATACTCGGTGGCAATTTTGCACGTGTTTTGAAAGAGATCTGGACGGTTTGACGCTTGTTAAAGTCCTTATTTGTAATAATTTAATCCCGTGAATTTCACGTCGACAAAAAGGAAAAATATGAAATTACGTTCCATCATTAATTTGGCAATTCTATTGGTTGTTATGGCGGCGGGACTGCAGAGCAGCCACGCTCAGGCTCCGTTTCAAGGGTTTGACGATTACGTCAACAAGGCAATGAAGGAATGGGATGTCCCCGGTATGGCGATCGCCATCGTTAAGGACGACAAGGTCGTCTATGCCAAAGGCTACGGGCTTCGCGAAATGGGCAAAACCGCGCCGGTTGACGAACATACGATCTTTGCTATTGGTTCGTCGTCAAAGGCGTTCACGGCAACGTCGATCGGTATGCTCGTCGATGATAAAAAGCTCAAATGGGACGATCGTGTAAGCCAATATTTACCGAGTTTTCAACTCTTTGATCCGTATGTAACGCGCGAAATGACAGTTCGCGATCTGTTGACGCATCGGATCGGGCTCGAACGCGGCGATCAGCTATGGTACGCCACTGAGCACAATCGAGATGAGGTGTTACGGCGTATAAGATTTCTAGAGCCCTCGTCGAGCATGCGGTCAAGATTTGGGTATCAAAATGTTATGTTTCTCGCTGCCGGACAGATCATTCCATCCATAACCGGCAAATCCTGGGACGACTTTCTGACCGAACGCATTTTTACGCCGCTCGGAATGAAAGACACCAATACGACGATCAGGACGCTTTCCAAATCAAATGACGTTTCGACGCCGCATCAGAAGGTGGACGGCAAATTACAGCCGGTCGCATGGCGGCTGATCGACAATATCGGTCCCGCTGGCTCGATAAACTCAAATGTTGTGGATATGGCTCAATGGCTGCGGATGCAGCTCGGGAATGGCAAATTTGATGGCAAACAGCTCGTCAGCGCCGCCACTCTCGACGAGACACACACACCGCAAACGGTCATTCGTAGGGAAGGACCCTACACGATATTTTACCCCGACGCCCACTTTATGAGTTATGGCATGGGCTGGTTTCTGAGCGATTTTCGCGGTAAGAAATTGGTCGAGCACGGCGGCGCGATTGACGGTATGAGGGCCGAAGTAGCGATGATACCTGAGGCAAATGTCGGAATTGTGATACTTACGAACGTCGGCGGAACGCTGCTTCCACAATTTCTGACCTATCGTATCTTCGACTCATATATGGGTCAGCCCACACGCGATTGGCAGGCTGAGGCACTTCCCAAAATTCAGGCGCTTGAAAAGCAGGGTGCCGCCGCCCAGGAAAAGGCTTTGGCATCGAGAGTGACCGGCACAAAACCGTCACTTGATCTGAAGGAATATGCCGGTAAATATAACAGTGAAATGTATGGCGACGTCGAGATCAAACTGGATGGCGGCAAGCTAACTGCAGAATTCGGGCCATATTTTAACGGCGAACTCGAACACTGGAACTACGATACCTTTCAGGTTAAGTGGCGAGACCGTGTCGAGGGCAACGGCTTTATGCAATTCAGCCTAAACGCACGCGGCAAGGTCGCTTCGGTTGATATGGGAGCGATGGGTAACTTTACGCGGGTACCGGATAAAAAATAAGACGCTCTCGTGAAATCCGCTCTAACTGATGGCGGGATCGGAAGCTTCGGTCATTTGTTGATTGTAGGAGACGTGGTGTTTAGGCTACCAAAATTTAGGAAACTACTGAAAATTACAGGCATCGCCCTGGCAGTCTTGATCGGCATACCGCTGATCGTGGGCCAGGTCTTACGGTTGATCGCTCCGGTCGTTCCGCCGCCGGGTGAAATGGTCGATGTCGGCGGATATCGACTACACATAAAATGCGTTTCCCCTCAAGGGAAAAGCGATGAAAACTTGCCAACCGTGGTTTTCGAAGCCGGTGCCGGCGTTTCGACGCCGTTGTCCTACTGGATACAAAATGGCGTTTCTGAGACCACCAGGATCTGTATTTACGATCGTGCAGGCCTCGGATGGAGTGAGGAAAGCGGACTTCCGCGAGACGCAAAGACCGTGAATACGGCGCTGCACACGCTCTTAGACAAAGCGGAAGTAAAGCGTCCTTTCGTTTTCGCGGGACACTCGATCGCCGGACTGTATATGCGTGACTATGTCGAGCGATACCCGAGCGAAGTTGCGGGCCTAGTGTTTCTGGATCCCAGCCATCCCGAACAGAATGAGAAACTCGGATTAACTAAGGAAAAGAAAGACGAGTTGATGTCAACGGTCGGATGGATAGTAACGCTCGTCAAGGTACTTAAAGGGCTTGGCGTTTTAGAAGTTTACAATCCGCTTGTGAGTTCGGCGAGCCTCGAAGAGCTCCCGCAAGACATTCGTGACCAGACCATTTATTTGTCAAAGAAAACCTCGATTCTGAATACAACGGTCCTCGAAGCGAATGACTTCGACAAGGCGGCGGAGCAGGCGGCAAAGAATAAGACTTTAGGCGACAGACCCATCGTCGTTATCTCTGCAACGAAAGAGACCACGCCCGCTTATTTACCGGAAGGGATGTCAGCGGAGCAATTGAGAGAAAATTTTGCAAATTTGCACAAACAGATCGCTGCTCTATCCACCAGAAGCGAGTATGTCCAGATCGATACCGCTGATCATATGGGCCTGGTGACGAACAAAGAAAATGTAGAAAAGATAGTCCCATACATTCTGAAGGTAGTTCGGGAATCGGCGACTGCCAAAGGTGTCGAATCCGATCATTTGGAAAAGAAGCCGTAACTATAAAACGGGAGAGTTACAGAACATTTGATCGAAGGAAATTAAAATGATTAGAAAAATTAAGGTTGTTAATCGCTTGCCAATTCTTTTTGCTCTATTTTTGGCATTTATCTCACTCGTTTCGGCCCAGAGTCCGCCGTCGAACGCCGACATAGATCGCAAGGTCGACGAGTATATGGATGCCGTGCTGCGTGTTGACGGATTTAGCGGCACCATCCTCGTTGCTCGTGACGGCAAGCCTATCGTGAGCAAAGGCTATGGCATGGCCAATATCGAACTGAATGTACCAAATGCGCCGGATAATGTATTTCGCCTCGGTTCGGTGACAAAACAGTTTACGGGGATGGCAATTGCTATGTTGCAGGAACGAAGCAAGTTGAAGGTCAGCGACCTGATGTGCAAATACATTTCGGATTGCCCCGACGCTTGGAAACCGATCACGATCAACCAACTCCTGAGACACACGTCAGGCGTAACAAACTATACCGCATTTCCCGACTTTGCCCGGACGACCGTTATGCCGACGACGACTGCGGAAATGGTTGAAAAATTAAAAAAGCCGCCACTCGATTTCGAGCCGGGTGCAAAGATGTCCTACAGCAATTCCGGCTATTACCTGCTTGGCGTGATCATCGAGAAGGTGTCTGGCAAGACTTACGCGGATTTTCTTCAGGAAAATATCTTTACGCCGCTCGGAATGAAACAAACCTACTACGACGACCCGCAATTAATAATTATGAAGCGCTCCGCCGGTTATCAGAAGCAGGCCGGGAAGATCATTAACTCCTCGTACACTGATATGTCCGTCCCGTATGCGGCTGGTTCGCTCGCCTCTACGACCGGCGATCTACTTATCTGGGATCAGGCTCTTTATACAGAAAAGCTCGTTTCGAAAAAGTCGATAGATGAAATAACTGCTCCGGAAAAGGGTGACGCCGGCTACGGCTATGGCTGGAGCATCGGCAAGAGGTTTGGCCATAAGTCGGTCTCTCACGGTGGCGGCATTTACGGCTTTGCTACTGATATATCACGCTATCCGGACGATAAGGTGACGGTCGTCGTGCTGAGCAATATTCAGTCTTCACCCTCGGGGCAGATCAGCAGCAATCTGGCCGCGATCGTCTTCGGAGCTCCTTATGAGATACCGAAAGAGCGGAAATTCATCTCTCTCGATGCGAAGAAGCTGGAAAGCTACGTCGGAGAGTATCAGATAGGTCCAAATATGGTGGTCTCGATCACGCTCGACGACGGCAAGCTGATGGGCCAACTCGGCGGCCAGTCAAAATTTGCACTTTTACCGGAATCTGAGACCGTGCTTTATTCCAAAGATGTAAATGCCCAGTTCGTCTTCACTAAGAACGATAAAGGGCAGATCGATGGATTCACCCTAAAACAGGGTGGGGGAAGTACGCCGGCCAAGAAGATCAAATAAGAAGTTAGTCGAATGGGCGGTAAACCACACTCCGCAAAACATTGGAGAAAAATAATGAGAATCATAGCGGCTTTGTTGATATTGTGGATGACCTTTCCCCCGTTCGCGCTGGGGCAGTCTCCGAACGCACCGAATCTATCGACAAAGCCGGAAACCGCCCAACCGGTCGCCGACACGTGGCAAACGGGCCGTGCTGAATTGACGGCGGCAGACGTCGAGGCGTTTCTCGACGGCATCGTGCCGCAGCAGCTTACCCGCGACGACGTTGCCGGAGCGACGGTCGCCATCGTCAAAGATGGAAAAGTTCTGTTTGCAAAAGGCTATGGTTACGCCGATGTCGCCAATAAAAAACCTGTCGTTGCCAACGAAACGCTTTTTCGGCCCGGTTCTATCTCAAAGCTGTTTACGTGGACTGCGGTTATGCAGTTAGTCGAGCAAGGAAAACTTGATCTCGATCGCGATGTAAATGAATATATCGACTATAAGATCCCGGAAGCCTTTGGAAAACCGATCACGTTAAAGAATCTCTTGACGCATACGCCGGGCTTCGAAGAGTCGATAAAAGACCTCATTACGTTCAAGCAGGACAGCCCCGATCTTGGCCAGTACCTAAAGACCCATATTCCGCGGCGAATTTTTCCTCCCGGAACAGTTCCGGCGTATTCGAATTACGGTGCTTCACTCGCCGGTTATATTGTCGAACGCGTTTCCAGCGAGCCGTTCAATACGTATGTGACCGAACATATTTTTAAGCCGCTCAATATGAGCCATTCGACGTTCGCCCAACCGCTGTCGCCTGAGCTTGCTAGCAAAATGTCACTGGGTTACACGATCGCATCCGAAAAACCATTGGAGGCGTTCGAGGTCGTCACGCCATTTCCAGCGGGAAGTCTAAGCAGTTCGGCAGACGATATGTCGAGATTTATGCTCGCTCATCTTCAGGAAGGGCGACTGGGTGATATCCAGATCCTGAAGCCCGAAACGGCGAAACTTATGCACAGCCGCCTGTTTGGCCTTGATCCGGCGGCTAACGCAATGGCCTATGGGTTTTACGAAGAGAACCGAAATGGACGCCGCATCGTCGGACACGCCGGCGATACGGGAGCCTTTCATAGCGACCTGCATCTGGTATTGGACGCGGGCGTGGGATTCTTTGTCTCTTACAACAGCGCCGGACGAGGACAGGTTTCGCCGCGAACGATACTTTGGGAAGCGTTTCTCGACCGTTATTTTCCGTTTTCGCCGCCAACAGCGACCGTCTCTGAGAGCTCCAAACAAGATATAGCGGCAGTTAGCGGAACATACGAATCAAGCCGCCGCCCAGAAGGGTCATTTTTCAAAGCATTCTCGCTCCTTAGTGAATCGACCGTCGCCCCAACCGAGGACGGAATGATCGAAGTCGATGCCTTGCTCGCACCGAACGGCAAACCAAAACGCTGGCAGGCAATAGCTCCGATGCAATTCCGTGAGGTCGGCGGCCAGGACCTTCTAGTATTCAAGCCAGATGAAAATGGCCGGATGCAGATGATCATCCCGTATCCGTTTATGACGTTTCAAAGGGTGGGATTATGGCAGAACAGCAAAGTGTTGCTGCCGGTTCTGGTGCTCTCGCTCATCGTGATGCTACTTACTCTAGTCTTTTGGTTTGTTGGTTGGATCGTTAGGCGACACTACGGCGGCACATTCGAGCTGACACGCACCGAATGGTGGCTACGGGTCGGAGTTCGCGCTGCATTTGCACTTGCACTGGTCTTTTTGACCTCGATGGTCAGTCTTCTGATGTACGCCATCTCGAATCTAGACTTTTTGAGTGACGCAGGGGTCATTTGGTTCCAGATGGCACAGGCGATAGGCGTCATCGCTACCATCGGTACACTGGTTGTCTTTTTCCACGCGATCTACGCCTGGATAAGCAAGCGATACCGCATCTGGGGCAAGCTCCAGGCAACAGTTTTCGCGTTGGCTTGTGTTGGATTTCTCTGGTTTGTTTTCGCCAGTCACTCATTGTATTTCACGTCGACGTTTTAGAGTTGGACGAGATGTAAAAATTTATGAAGAATCTATTTTCGTTAGGGCTTCTGCTCATCCTGTCGGGGTTTGCAGTCGCCCAAGATCGTGAAGGAAGTGGATGAGCAGATCAGTTTTACATCCGACAAAGAGGGAAAGGTGACCGGACTCATCCTGCATCAGGGCGGAGCCAATAGTCCGGGCACGAAAGTTAAGTGAAAATAACGGTCAAAACTGTACGAGATGAAATGAAGCAGGCAAAACTGAGGACCATTTGATTCTGTCTGAATACTTAAAGAGAGGCTGCCCGTATTAATGAAGGTTTGGCAAGCCTAATATCAAACTTATGAATAATTTAGGTTTAGAGAAGCTGGAATTGCGTGAGATCGAGCTACCCCTGAAAGCTCCGTTTGAGACGAGCTTTGGAACTGCGTTTAAGCGTCGTATTTTGATCCTTCGCGTTTTTAATCGGGACGGTGCGGTCGGCTACAGCGAATGTACCGCCCCGGAAGAGCCGTTCTTCAATCACGAAACGACTGATTCCGCCTGGACGATAATTACAAAGTATATCGCACCGCTACTCACGAAGGCCAATATCCATAGTGCCGAGGACGTGTCGAAAGCCCTAGCTCCGATTCGGGGGAATCGTATGGCGATCGGGGGGGTTGAAACCGCGATTTGGGAGTTGGAATCCAGGATCGCCGATCAACCTCTCTGGAAGCATCTCGGCGGCACGCAGACGGAAATTAACAGCGGCGTTTCGATCGGGCTGCAAAAATCCACCGATATTCTGCTCGAAAAAGTGACGCGGGAGGTCGATAGCGGTTATCAGCGGATCAAGTTGAAGATCAAGCCAGGACAAGACATCGAGCTGGTCAAGACGATCCGAAACGCATTTCCCGACATCCTGCTTTCGGTCGATGCAAACTCGGCATATCGGCTCGAACGCGATCTAGACATCCTAAAGCAATTAGACGACTTCGATCTGTTGATGATCGAACAGCCGCTTGCCGCAGGTGACATTGTTGACCATGCAAAACTTCAGCAGCAGCTAAAAACGAGCATCTGCCTGGACGAGTCGATCACTTGCTTGGCCGACGCTAGACACGCTCTTGAACTCGGGTCGTGCCGGATAATCAATATCAAGCTTGGCCGCGTTGGCGGTCATTCAGAGGCACGAGCCATCCAGGCTTATGCTTCGGAACGAAACATCCCCGTTTGGTGCGGAGGAATGCTGGAAAGCGGTATAGGACGGGCACACAACATTGCCATGTCAACACTGGCCGGCTTCACACTGCCCGGTGACGTTTCCGCGTCTGCTAGATATTGGAACGAAGATATTATCGTACCACCGGTCGAGGTCAGCAGTAGAGGAACGATAACCGCCCCGACAGCCCCCGGCATCGGCTACGCAATAAACGAGAGCTTGATTGAAAAAATTACGACAAGAAGTGAAGTCGTTGACATGCGAGCTACCTAGGTAGCTCCTGATAACGCAGCGTTTGCTTTATCGTTCTCAAAGAAACAGATAATCCATTCGCGGATCCGATTGGTGACGAGTCGCGTTATGCCGGCATTGGGAAAAGGACGATCTTTCCGCAACAAAGATCGGTTTGTTGAAAATACATAACGACACGACACCTGAATGCGGGTGGGCCTATTAGACAATACGAACTGGTTATCTAAATAATTATCTAGGACTCGATGTTATCGTATGTTGCAGTGCGAACTAGGCTGTCAACCGAAGGGTTGTAAGGCACGAGTCTTACCTGCGGAGCCAATTTTATTAATCGGTAGAGACCTTCGGATAACTTTTTTATCTGGCGGTCTTTATCTTTTGGGCCGCGATGGATCCAAGTCGAATGTGGTAATTCGTCGCGTCTTGCGGTCGCATTCGGCTGGCAGGTTTTAGGACGCGAGCCATGCAGGAGGAATACTCCGCTTGGGCCTTTCCGTTCATTTTTTGCCAAAACTATATTAGAATCATTAGATATATTTTCGGATAAATAAATTCTTGGGGGCGTTATGTTCAAGGAGTTAGGGTTGGTCGGATATTTGCGGGTCTTGTCGTTGATCACTTTCTTTTGCGCCGTCAACGTACAAGTTTTCGGTCAGTGCGGTGTTTATTTTAAACGGGCTGCAACGTGGTCGTTCCCTGTGTCAAAGGTGTATCTCGACTATGCCGCGGATATGACAGGCGACGGACTTCCGGACCTGCTCGTTTCAGAGCAAGGCACCGCCGGCTTATTTACCCGGGCAAGATTTTTCATACTCCCAAATCTTGGCAACGGGAATTTTGGTCCGCCGTGGGCGACGATCGAACCTCAGGGCACGACGATCTTCAACGATTACTATTCGGTCGTCAATGTTAACAATGACGGCAAGCCAGATCTGCTGATAATGCTCGGAAGTTCGGGTATTTCCGGATCTTTCAGGACGTATATTAACAATGGCAACGGAACATTTACCGAAGGGCCGACAAATTCACTGGGAACCACAAGGCTTCTGCCGGACATCAACGGTGATGGTTTTGGCGATTACCTATCTCAGAATAGCGGCGGGACACAGTTTCGATACAATCTCGGCAACGGTGACGGCACTTTTGGTCCCACGGTGGTCGTCTTGAACCACGGCGGCGTCCCTACAGTCGGGGAATTTAACGGTGACGGCAAACCGGATTTCATCGACAGCAACCACCTTCATCTTAATAACGGAGATATGACCTGGGGGACGACCGATATCAGTGCTCTCATGGCGGGCAGTGCGATCTGGGGCATTTCGGACTTTAATGTCGATGAGAAGCAAGACATTTTGACGTCAAATACGTCTGGCGCTCTCGGATTTGGGATTCTGACAAGCAACGGAACGACGTTCACGCGTGCTGACCATATTATTACGGCCGATCCGTCGTGGATCGGTTATCCGTCGATAGGGAATTGGGGCGGCAACAGTGCCCCCGACCTAGTCTTTCAACCGAGATATGTCAGCAAGAAAATTATTCTGATAAATGACGGCTCGGGCAATTTTACACAACAGATATACGACGGCCGCATCGACATCACCACTGGACAACGGATGGTCTATGCGGACTTTGATAACGATGGAAAGGTCGATAAGATGCTGGCTACGAGCTACATATCTAACTCGAGGATAATGCTTCGTGACGTAACTAGTTTCTCGTTTATCAAGCAGGTTTGCGATCAACCGGGCGAGTCGCGGATCGTCGATTATGACCGGTCGAACTCGACCGACTGGAGTTTCTGGAATCCGGCTAATGGCGACTGGTCGCGACGCACGCTCGCGACGCAAGAAGGCCCTCCTACCGCCGAGGAAACGGTCAATTGGGGTTTAGAAAGTTTCGGAGATATTCCGACGCCGGGAGATTTTGACGGTGATGGGATCACTGACCGTGCGGTTTACCGCAACAGTACCGGCTATTGGTATATTCGGCGCAGCAGTGACCTCGTGTGGTTCGTATTCCGCTTTGGGCTGACCGGCGACAAACCCGTCGCTGCCGACTATGACGGTGACTCGATAACGGACATCGCGGTCTGGCGTCCGTCCGATGGTAATTGGTACGTCTGGCGGATGGGTCCACAACAGTTTTGGGCAGTGCACTTCGGCTCTGACGGAGACAAACCGACGCCCGCCGATTATGACGGAGATCTAAAGACCGATGTAGCGGTATTTCGGCCGTCCACCGGAGTCTGGTATTACCTAAAAAGTTCGAATAACGAGTTTGGAGTGACGGTCTGGGGTGTCGCGACCGATAAGCCAATTCCCGCTGACTATGACGGTGACGGAAAAGCGGATATTGCAGTCTTTCGAGAATCCAATAATTTTGCTTACATACTGAAAAGCACAGATCAAACGCCCACCTATTTCGGGTTCGGCGTGGCGGGCGATGTGATCCAGGTCGGCGATTATGACGGAGATTATGTCGCCGATCTCGGCGTATATCGCCCATCAAACCGAACTTGGTGGACCTCGGCGTTCCCATTCGGTGCCGCCCAAACATATGGTGCCGATGGAGTTATACCGACATCTTCGATCTTTGTGGATCGTTAACAATCGCCGAATGTTCAGAAAGCGCATTTTGGCCCTTTTGGCCGTCTTACCGCTGATCGCCTCGGTTGCTTCGGCAATCGCGGGACAAGGCTTTGTAAGTGCGCGCGGTGGAGCCTTTTACAGGGATGGATCACAGTACACTTTCGTCGGCGCCAACTATTGGTACGGCGGACTGCTCGGACTGGAAAAGGATCGAAAGCGCGGTGTCGAAAGGCTTCGTAAGGAGCTAGATCTACTCAAAAAGAATGGCGTCACCAACCTGCGTCTGCCGGGCGGCGTCGAGGGTACGGGGCCCATCAACGATGTGGCTCGCATCGGTCCGTCCCTGCAGCCAACACAGGGTAAATTTGACGAATCTGTTCTCGACGGCCTCGACTTGATTCTGTTCGAGATGGGAAAGCGGAAAATGAAAGCGGTCATCTTCCTAAGCAATAACTGGGAATGGAGCGGCGGTTTTCAGCAATATCTGATCTGGAACAAAGTCGTGCCCGAAAGCCTGCTGACGCGAAAGCCGGACTGGGACGAACTGTGCGATGTGGTTGCAAAATTTTACACCTGCGAGCCGTGCAAGTCGGGATATCGAAAACAGGCCGAACTGATAATAAAGCGAAAAAACAAACTCAATGGTAAGCCGTACATCGACGACCCCACAATAATGGCGTGGGAGATCGCCAACGAACCGCGGCCAATGCGCGCGTTTGCAAAGGAAGATTACAAGCTGTGGTTGAGCCAAACCTCGGCTATGATCAAGGCACTTGACCCGAATCACCTCGTTACCATCGGGCACGAGGGTTGGATCGGGACACAGGACATCAAGCTTTTTGAGTCTATCCACGCGGATAAAAACGTGGATTATGTGACGATACACATCTGGCCAAAAAATTGGCAGTGGTTCACAGCGGGCGAGATGGAAGCAGGCTATTCCGGCGTAGTCAGCGAAACCGAAAAGTACATCGCCGAAAACTCAGCGGTCGCTGAACGCTTAACGAAACCGTTGGTGATCGAAGAGTTTGGGTTGCCGCGCGACGGACAATCCTTTGACCCGGCGTCCAAAACCACGATCCGCGACGCGTATTTCGATCGCGTTTTGGCAAAAGTCGGCCACGGCCGGATCGCCGGAGCAAACTTCTGGGCGTTTGGCGGGACCGCAAGGCCAAGGCTCGGACAGACGTTTTGGCGTAATGGCGATGAATATATGGGTGACCCGCCAATGGAAGAACAAGGGCTAAATACCGTGTTTGATCGCGACAGATCGACCTGGCAGGTGATCAGAAAATATTCGGTTGGTTCAAGATAATTTGTCTATTATATTGGAAGCCAACCTTTACAAATAAAACGTAAAGGGCAACAGCATCCAATTCTACTCGGGTCGGAGGGCAGCTGGGGCTATAAGGCTTGCTGACCAAAGCATTTTGCGGGCGAATTAGAATTTATTGGAAATGACCACTCGGAAACTAACAGATCATCGCTCATACATCTTGGATGCAGAGCAGATCCGAGTTTTTGCCGCAAACGGCCACATTTCGCTGTCCGGAGTTGCGACCGTTGCCGAGATCGAACAATTTCAGCCCGCGATCAAAGCGGCAGTCGCCAAATACTCGTCGGAGACTCGTCCGCTCAATGAACGCGGGACTTACGGCAAGGCTTTCCTGCAGATCACAAATCTTTGGCAGCGGGACGACACCGTCAAACGATTTGTTTTTGCAAAAAGATTTGCACGGATCGCAGCGGAGCTTTTGGGTGTCGAAAAGGTTAGGCTTTATCACGATCAGGCATTGTTCAAGGAACCGCTCGGCGGCCACACACCCTGGCATCAGGACCAATATTACTGGCCGCTCAACACCGATCGGACCATCACGATGTGGATGCCGCTTGTCGATATAGATACACAGATGGGAATGCTTGCGTTCGCCTCCGGTTCGCACAAAAGCGGTCCGGTTGGGAGCATCCCGATCTCGGACGATAGCGATGCCGCCTCCGTTAAATACATTGCGGAGCAAGGATTTCCGATCGTAACGGCCAATCGAATGAGCGCGGGTGACGCTACGTTTCATCTTGGCTGGACGATGCACTCAGCGGGCCGCAACGCATCGGTCGCGACGACTCGCGAAGTGATGACGATCATCTATTTTGCGGACGGCACATCGATCACAGAGCCGCAAAACGATGAACAGGCCGCCGATCTTACGGCGTGGTTGGGCGGGCGGCGGCCCGGTGATGTGGCCATCTCGGCGATCAACCCCATATTGAGTCAGTAAGAGATATATATGTCCAAATTCGCGCGTGCGTCAGGCGTACTACTTCATCCGACATCGCTGCCGGGTGGTTACGGCATCGGCGACCTCGGGCCCGAGGCGTATAGATTCGTCGATTTTTTAGCGACTGCCGGCCAGCTATATTGGCAGACTTTGCCGCTTGGGCCAACGGGTTTCGGAGATTCGCCTTACCAGAGCTTTTCGGCGTTTGCCGGCAATCCGCTGATCATCTCACCCGAAATGCTGATCGACGACGGCTTGATCTCGGCCGCAGACCTTAAGGGAATGCCGGAGTTCCCTGTCGACAAGGTCGATTTTGGTGCGGTTTATGAATGGAAGACGCTACTGCTACGAAAGGCGTTTGAAGGATTCGGTCGCGTAGCGAGTGCCGAGTTGCTCGGTGAATTTGAGACTTTTTGCCGCGAAACCGGATTCTGGCTCGACGACTACACACTGTACCGTTCGATCAAGGCGGCACAGGATCAAAAACCCTGGTACGAATGGCCGGCCGACCTCAAGCTACGCGACCATCAGGCGACGGCTGAAGCGGCTGCAAAGCTCTCTGAACACATCCAATCCGAAAAGTTCTATCAATTTATATTCTTTCGCCAGTGGTTTGCCCTCAAGGCTTACGCCAACCACAACGGTATTAAAATCATCGGCGACATACCGATCTTTGTCGCCGCCGATTCGGCAGATGTTTGGTGCAATCGGAGTAAGTTCAAATTAAACAGCGATGGTACGGCTAAGGTGGTCGCCGGGGTACCGCCGGATTATTTTTCAAAAACAGGTCAGTTGTGGGGCAATCCGATCTACGATTGGGATGCGATGCGGGCTGACGGATTTAGCTGGTGGATCGCTAGGGTATATTCGACGCTACGATCGGTAGATATCGTTCGCATCGATCATTTTCGCGGATTTGCGGCCGCGTGGGAAGTTCCCGGCGATGACGAGACGGCCGAAAATGGACAATGGGTCGATGTGCCGGGCCGCGAATTTTTTGCAGCGTTGCAGAAAGCACTGGGCGATCTGCCGGTGATCGCCGAAGACCTCGGCGTGATTACGCCGGATGTCACCGAACTGCGGGACGGATTTGGCTTTCCCGGCATGCGGATACTGCAGTATGCATTTAGCGGCGACGCCAAAAATCACGATCTGCCGCACAACTATATCCAAAATTGCGTCGCATACACCGGCACACACGACAACGATACGGTGGTCGGATGGTTTAATTCGCAGGCTGGCTCCGGCTCGACGCGCGAAGCGGGTGAGATCAGCCACGAGCACGATCATTGTCTCAAATACCTCAATAGCGACGGCACTGAGATCCATTGGGATCTCATCCGTGCTGTCTGGGCATCGGTGGCCGATACCGCTATTGTTCCTATGCAAGATCTACTGGGGCTCGGCACCGAGGCACGTATGAATTTGCCGGCTTCTGAGTCGGGCAACTGGCAATGGCGGTGCGCTCGGAGTTATGCATCAGGCGAGATCATAGAACGACTGAAAGAACTGTCGGAGATATATGGCAGAAGCGTCGGGATCAAAACGGAAACCTAATACAAAGGGAGGCGGTGCTCGGGACCGCGGCCCGGACCGATCCGCAACGACGACCTTTCGAGATCGGTTTGATAACTTTTTAGAACGGCACATATCTTTTCTGCCTTGCGACCTCGGGCAAGATGATCAACGATTTCTATTTCCTAAATTACAGTGCCGGCAAATGGACCAATGTATCGACAACGATCGTCCCTGGTTTTAGCAAAAATAACTGGTACGAACTGCCTCGAGTCGGCACAACCGTTAAGGTCTATGCTCAGAAGGTCACTGAACGTGGGCGGGAATACGAGATCAGCGAACGCGGCAAAAAACTCTATGATCTCGAGTTGAAGAACGGCAAGTTTATGAGGCGGTGAATAGATTTGGGCGGGAAGTGGCGTAAGTGAAATGAGCTTCTTTGGCCAACCAGACGCCCGACGTGCCGTGAGGTCGCGTCGGAAATAATCTAGAGGTGAAACAATGACCGATCTCGCTGAACTGTACCGTCAGGCCGTGTATGTTGTCGAAGACGGCGATATTTCTTTTAGGATCCGTCTGGGGCGTAAAAATCACGAGTTGAACCATTATCTTGCGGTACAACAGATCGGCAACTGGGCATTTCTAACGGCGTACAATCCTAACTCCACGCCGATACCTGACAGCAAAAATCTCAAACGGCAATCCCAATTGATCGATCGGCTCAACGCCGCAAAGTACCGCTATCTTAACGGTTACGGCACGAGTGAATCCGGCGATTGGCCGCCCGAGGCGTCGCTGTTTGTGGCCGATATTGAGCGAAACGAGGCAATGGCAATAGCCCGCGACTTCGGGCAAACCGCGATCCTTTACGGCCGATCCGGCGGTGATGCCGAGCTAGTTTGGTGCGACTGAACTGCCTGCCTCGACATCTCGGACGGCCAATATTCATTGCGAATAGATAAAAAAATACTGCCCGAAAACGTTAGTAATCGGGCAGTATTTTTTGCGTTAAAATGTGATGGTGGAGACGAGGGGGATCGAACCCCTGACCTCTGCAATGCCATTGCAGCGCTCTCCCAGCTGAGCTACGTCCCCGATATTTCAATGCCGAGCTAATTTTCGGCGAACTATGAATGTACCGAAATTCACCAACAGCGTCAAGTTTTCGGGTGTTACTTGCCCTTGAAAACCGGCTTTCGCTTTTCGAGAAATGCCGACACGCCTTCCTGCTTATCCTCGGTCGAGAATACAATGGCAAAAAGGTCGACCTCACGTCGCAAGCCTTCGTCCAGATTCGAATGCGAAGCGAACTTTACGGCTTCCTTGCACAATTGCAGTGCGATCGGCGCCTTTTCGGCGATCTTGCCGGCAAATTCCATTGTTTTTGCCTCGAGCTCTTCGGAGGAAAATACGTGATTGACCAGGCCGAACCGATGGGCTGTGGCGGCGTCGATCATATCGCCTGAAAGGATCAGTTCCATCGCCCGGCCTTCGCCGATGAGTCGCGTCAGGCGTTGCGTGCCGCCACCGCCGGGCATAATGCCGAGATTGATCTCCGGTTGCGAAAAGCGAGCATTCTCGCTACAGATGCGGATATCACACGCAAGTGCGAGTTCGTTTCCGCCGCCGAGACAAAATCCATTGATCATCGCGATCACCGGTTTGGGAAAGGAGTCGATGGTGTTAAAAAACGTGCGCTCGTGAAAAAGGTCTCGCTGAGTAACGGGCGTTTGTCCCTCAAATTCGGAGATGTCGGCCCCGGCGATAAATGATTTTGGCCCGGAACCGGTGATCACCAGCACGCGCACGCTCGCATCCGCCCGCAGGTCGTCGAGAGCGGCCACGCCCTCACTGTGTACGTTGCGGTTAAGGGCATTGAGCTTGTCCGGACGGTTAATTGTAAGCACGGCGATCGGGCCGCGTTTTTCGACGGTGATGGTCTCGTAATTAGACATATTTGAAAAAAATGGTAGATCTGAGCTATAAAGCAGGCAATTATTCGTCAATGCCCTCGACCACGTTATCATCCGCGATCCAGGCTACAAAGAGCCGAAGCCAACTATCCTTGGGCTCGTCGATCGCGACGCCGATGCGCAACGTGCCATAATTAGCCGGCAGCACGCGTGCCGCAGTTGCCTTGACCTCAACCGGAACGCCGTCGGGTCGATGTGAACGGATGTAGAGGCTGTCGCCCTGGCGGATCGTTTGATTGAGCTGAAACAAAGCCCCGAGCGTCGAAATGTCGTCGGTTTCGGTCGGTTCGCTCCACGTTGCACCATCTTCGGCGCGACCCGACACGACGATCGGCAGACGCAGAGCCAACCTTAGTGCAAATCGTTTTTCCGCATACTGGGACGGCATAGCGACAGAAAATTACCTTATTCTATTGTGGTCAAAACCCAAAGTGTGGATAGTTTAACACGAAAACCAAAATCCCCTAGCCAAAATCTTAATACCGCGACAGCGGCAGACTATGTAGTATACGCGTGGATTTTGGACTAAGTTATACTTCGGTCGGTATAATCAAACTACGTTTTAATTCCTGATAAAAACAAACTACGAATAACCGAACAAACATATGGCGGCAACGCATCAAAAACACAAGGTAGTCATTCTAGGATCCGGCCCGGCCGGACTGACCGCGGCGATATATGCATCCAGGGCTCAGCTTGAACCGATCGTGATCGATGGCCCGCAGCCGGGCGGTCAATTGACGATAACGACCGAAGTTGAAAATTATCCGGGTTTTTCGACAGGCATAATGGGCCCGATCCTGATGGATGAATTTCGCGAACAGGCCCTGAGATTCGGCACCAAGATCGAGAACGTATGGATCGATCGCGTCGATCTGTCCCAGCGTCCTTTTAAGCTTTACGCCAAAGAAAGCAGCGACAGTGAGGAGATCCTTTCGGTCATCGAGGCCGAAACGCTGATCGTGTCAACGGGAGCATCCGCCAAATGGCTCGGCATTCCCGGCGAAGCACCGGTGCCCGAGGGCCTTGGCGGAAATGGCGTTTCGGCGTGTGCGACGTGCGACGGTTTCTTTTTTAGAGATAAGCCGATCGTCGTTGTCGGCGGCGGCGATACCGCAATGGAAGAGGCTCTTTTCCTGACAAAATTTGCGTCGAGCGTCACGCTGATCCATCGCCGCCACGAATTTCGCGCTTCGCAGATAATGCAGAACCGCGTCCTCAACCACGAAAAGATCGAGATCTTATGGAATACCGAGATGCGCGAGATCAACGGCACAAAGGAGGCCGGTGTCCAGAGCGTCCGGATTTATAACTCACAAACGGACGAAGAGAGCGTGCTGCCGACCGAGGGCGTTTTTATAGCGATCGGCCACAAACCGAATACCGAATTGTTTACTGGGGTCCTCGATATGGATGACGTTGGATATCTGATCACCGAGGGCAAGACGATGAAAACGAACGTCCCGGGCGTATTCGCTTGCGGCGATGCCCAGGACGCGTATTACCGACAGGCGATAACCGCCGCCGGAACAGGTTGTATGGCCGCGATCGACGCCGAGCGTTTTCTCGCCGAACACAGTGAGTAGCCGAGTCCGACCTATTGCTTGATCAATACCGAACCCTTCAGGACCTCTGCGTTCTGAGGGGTTTTTTCGATCTTGGCAGGGTTAAAGCCCATCGACTCCGCCCGGCGGACAATATCTTGATAAACGGCATCCTCTAGAATCGGCTTGCGCGCAAGGATCCAGAAGTATTCGCGTTTAGGCTCGCCGATCGCGACGTAACCGTAATCTTTGTCGAGGTCAATGATCCAATAATTTCCCCACACGAAGGGCAGGAATGACAAAGCCCCCGGGGCAAATCTGACCTTGAGCTTTGCGTTGGTCTTTTTATCGGCGATCTTGGCTTCACCGACTGCGCGGTCTTCGGTAACGTCTTTTTTGAGACACTCGTTTATCACCTCGATCTTGCCGGTAGGCTTCATCGCGTAAGTTGCCGTTGTATTGGCAACGCATTGTTTTTGAAAACGGTTCGGATATTTGCCGATCTCGTACCATTTACCTAGGTATCGATTAAGATCGACGCTCGAGACCGTCTGCAAGGCCGGCTTTTTGTCCATTTGGGCAAATGTCGCCACTGTCAGAAACGATACGACAGCAAAGAGTACGAAAATGTTTATTAAAAAGTGCTTCATAAATGAGTTATCTCAGCCTCCAAGTACTATTCGATGCTCGAAAGCTTTTAGATTTTGGTTATAATAATATTTCGATTCGAAAATAATATACGGATCGTTGGTTACTATGCCTATTTACGAATATAAATGCCAGCAGTGCGGTGTACACTTCGAAACGCGCCAGAATGTATCGGACGAACCGCTAACTACCTGTGAGAAATGTCACGGCCGGCTCGAAAAACAATGGTCGCTCTCGGGTTTTCAATTTAAGGGTGCGGGATGGTACGTAACTGATTACGCCGGCAAAAAAGTGATCGGTAACGACACGTCCTCAAAAAGTTCGGCGGGCGAATCAACCTCAGCCGGAGATTCGGCATCCAAGTCTACGACCGAAAGCACTACGACCGCAAAGGAAACGCCGGCCAAGTCCGGCACTGAATGACAAGACCGCTCCGACATCTGGCCGCAATGGCTTGTTTGATGCTGCTATCCATAGCGTTTGCCGGGGCGCAGTCACGCCGAAATGTGAAGGGAGCGGATCTCGAAGGTTCGATACTATCCGTGACCGCTGTCAGAGCCGACGGCAAATCCGACCCGATCAAGGTCGAGGATCTCTATCTATACGAGAACGGGATCGAACAAAAGATCAAAAATTTTAGTTACGACCCGTCACCTGCCAAGATCGTTCTGCTTGTCGATAATTCGCAAACACTGCCGACATCGATCGAGTCGCTCAAAAAGGCGGCAATGGAGTTTGCATACGAAATATTTGAGGGCGACCAGCTATTTACGATCGCCTTTGACGAAAAGGCAGAGATCATCCAGGAGTGGACCGACGACTCGAAAAAGATGGAGGCGTCATTTGCGACCTTTCGCAAAAAGGGCAATCCGTATCTATTTGACGCATTGAGCGCATCGGTCAACGAGGTATTGCTGCCGCTGATGCCCGGCACGCGAAAGACTGCCATCGTGGTTATCGGCGATGGCGTCGACCGCGGCAGCAAGATTGACTTTGATAAGATACTCGGCGAGCTTCAGAACCAAAATATCACCGTCTATTCACTCCAGATACCGGATCGGACCGGCGGAGCGTATCGCCGGGACCAACCTAAGCCGACCGCGATCATCCAACAACTGACCGAGGCGACCGGCGGCCGCGCGTTTCCATTCGAAGATGCGCAAACGGCGGCAAAGACGATATGCGACGAACTTCGCCGCAATAGATACCTGCTCTCATACGTTCCGGCCAATACGTCGACCTATGATGCCCGGACACTATTGCTCATTGGCGACGAGGGCGTCACGATCCGTACCAAAAAAGCCCAACCGCCCAACATAAAGTAAATTCGCAACTAAAATTTAGGTTGTGCTAAACTCACATTGTTTAGACAAACTTGGCCATAGGCCGGTAATTATCATTCTGTGAGCGAAGATAACAAATTTCCGCCGCCACCTCCGCCGGACGACTTTTCGAAGACGACGCCTAATATCCGTCTGCCCGATGATCCGGGACCCAAGTCCGAGTGGGATCAGCCTAACAATAATTTTCCAAATCAACCGGCCGCCGACGAATGGGGCAAGACCGTTACAAATATCAGGCCGATCGATACGAGCGGCTCAGAGTTTGATAAGACCTTTTATCCCGGCAGCAAGGCACCGTCGACGCCCGAATGGGGAATGACGGACGCCAATATCAACATCAACGCCGCCGACCTTGGGACAAGTCCGGATGATTTTGGCGGCGGGCAGAGTTACGACAAGACGACGCCGTACTTTCAACTGCCGGATGCCGAGCGGGCAAAATATCAGAATTTGCCACCGACGCCCGCCGAGCAGGCAGCCAAACAGCAGGAAGAGGAAAACGCAAAGGGCGGTGTCCCGATCTGGGCTTGGATCGCCGGTGGCCTCGGCGCGATATTTTTCTTTATGATCGTGGTCCTCGGGGTGGTCTTTTTTCTGATCTCGCGCGATGCCAGTTTTGAGGTGACGATCAACAATGCTCCGATCGGAAGTATCATTCAGGTCGACGGCGTGCCGATCGGTGTTACTGACGAGACGGGTTCGCGGCGGCTACAAAACCTGCGTGCCGGTGACCGCGAGATCAAGATCGTTCATCCAAACTTTGACTGTCCGGTCCGCCGCGTGACCGGGACCGACGGCGAGAAAAAGCCCGCCCTCGATGCGGGATGCACGGCGATCGCCGCAAAGTCCACCGACGATTGCGGCAATATCCGCTTCGGTGAGGATGATAAGGCCGAGCGATGCTACAACTCGGCTCTCGACGCTTTGTCCGATCCGTTCAGTGCTGAGGATCTGATAAAGGCACTGAATATACTCATCATTAACTTTGAGAGCGGCAAGTACGATATCCCACCGGTCCGTCTGGCGGCACTGCAAAAGGGTGCCACTTTTATCAAGAAACTGCCGCCGGGCATCGTACTCGAGGTCGGCGGCCATACGGATAACGTCGGCCAGCAAGGGCCTAATCAGACGCTATCTGAGGCTCGTGCCAATGCGGTCAAGACGGCTCTTGTGAAATTTGGCGTGGCTGACGCAACGCTCCAAACCCGTGGTTATGGAGCGACCAAACCGATCACTACCAACGACACCGTGGACGGCAAATTCAGGAATCGACGAATTGAATATTCGATCGTCAAGAAGTGATTAGACAGCTACCGGGGCCGCGATCTTGCCGTGCGAGCGGTAGTTGTCTAGTTTCAGATGCTCATATGTGAAATTGAGCAATCCCTCCAAACCCCTCAGTCCGTCAGCATCAAATATCTCCAATCGAGGCAATTCGAGAGGCTCGCGAGCGAGCAGTTGGTCCACTTGTTCAAAGTGATTTGAGTAAATGTGCAGGTCGCCGAAGGTGTGAACGAAATCGCCGACTTCAAGTCCGCACACGTGAGCTACGAGGTGAGTAAGCAGAGCGTAACTGCTAATGTTGAACGGTACGCCGAGAAAGGCGTCAGCACTGCGTTGGTAGAGTTGGCAATGAAGCGTTGTGCCATTTTCGACCTTGAATTGAAACAGCGTATGGCACGGCGGCAGGGCTACGTCGTCACATACGCGCGGGTCCCAACCGCTGACCAGCAGCCGCCGCGAATTCGGATTTTTCTCTATTTCCTTTATCAATCGTGCGATCTGGTCGACGCCATTGAACTGCGGATACTCTCCGCCAAATGAACGCCACAAATAACCATAGACCGGGCCGAGATCGCCTGTCTGTCGGCCAAATCTTGCAGTTTGCTCTGCTGTCGCCCACTCAGCCCAAATGTCCACGCCGCGTGCTTTGAGGCCTCTCTCGTCGGTCGAACCGCTTAGAAACCAAAATAGTTCCTCGGCGATCCAGCGAAACGGCACACGTTTGGTCGTCACGATCGGAAACCCCGAGCGTAAGTCAAACCGTGTCTGGTAACCAAACGTCGAGATCGTGCCGATGCCGGTGCGGTCTTCGTGCCGAATGCCGTTGTCGAGAATATGCTTTAGCAAGTCGTGGTATTGTTTCATTGATAATTGATTGTAAATTGTAAATCGAAGATTGTTAATTGAGCGTCACGAGATCGCTACGAGTCAAAAAACATGCTTTTCCCTGAAACCCAATTAACAATTGGCAATTAACAATTTACAATTAGCAGATCGAAGGAATTATGACACAAGCACTCGAAGTCAGTTTTAATTCGCCTCAATGCGGCTGGATGTCGGTCGGGTTTGAGGACGCCAACGGTGAGTTTCACAGCACGACCGCGCACGCTCCGCATGCGTCGGCGCTTGCGGAACTGATGATGATATTGACCGAGGTTTCGGATGATTCAAATTCGAACTGTGAGCGTATCTTGAAATGGAACCGCGACCCGGAGGAGTTTGACTTTCGGTTTGTCCGGGCCGGTGATGTCTTAACGCTCGAGATCTATCAATACCCGACCGAGACCCGCGATTCGAGCGAGCGGGAGTTGGTATTTTCGCATCAAGGCAAGGTCGCCGACGTTTGCCGCTCATTCGCCGTGACCTTTGACCAACTCCACGCCGACCGCGAAACCGACGAATTCGAATTTAACTGGCGGCAGCCGTTTCCGTTTGCCGAGTACGAGAAATTTCAGAGTAAATTGCAACAGGGATAAAGAGGATTACGGGATGGTTAAATTCAAGCAAATGCTCACTTACGTCTGCTCTATCCCTGTTAACTGTTAATGAAAGAAAAGTTACTAGAACTGTTAGCGTGTCCGACCTGCGGCGGAGACATTCTGCTCGCTTACGCAAGTAAGTATGATGGTAAAGAGATCATCGACGCGGTACTGACGTGCAAAAAATGTGACCGCGAATACAAGGTCGTTCGCGGCGTCCCGCGTTTTGTCGACCTTTCTAAGATCGAAGACGACAAGGCCGCGACAGCCGAAAACTTTGGCTGGCAGTGGACCAATTTTACGCAAGAAGACCCGAAATACAACGACCAGTTCCTCGGCTGGCTGCAGCCGGTCAAAAAGGAATTTTTCAAAGACAAGGTAGTTCTGGAAGGCGGTTGCGGCAAGGGCCGGCATACCAAACTCGCTGCCGAGTGGGGAGCGACTGAGGTTGTCGGGATCGACCTGGGCGATGGCGTCGAATCGGCCTTTGCTCTGACCCGCGATCTGCCCAACGCACACATCGTGCAGTGTGACATTTTCAAACTGCCGCTAAAAAAGACATTTGATTACGCGTTCAGCGTGGGTGTTCTGCATCATACGCCGGACCCGAAACGGGCGTTTATCTCGCTTGCCGGAAAGGTCAAAAAGGGCGGCAATATCTCGGCCTGGATCTACGGCGCGGAAAATAACGAGTGGATCACGAACTATGTGGACCCGATCCGCACGGGTTTTACTTCGCAGATCAGCCAGCCATTGCTCTATCAATTATCAAAGCTGCCGACACTCGGCGTCTTTCTGACGACCAAACTCGTATATCGTCCGATAAACGCGGCATCCAAACCGGTCGCCAACAAACTCTTTTACAACGAGTATCTCAATCACCTCGGCAGTTTCGGCTGGCGCGAGCAGCACAACATCGTCTTTGACCATCTGGTCGCTCCGACCGCGTTCTACATCTCAAAAGACGATTTTGCCGGATGGTGGAAAGAGATCGCCACCGAGGATGTCGAGATCACCTGGCACAACGAAAATAGTTGGTGTGGTTTTGGGAAAATAGGGAGTAGTAAATAGAAATTAGTGAATAGTAATGAGGACGCATGAGAATCTGGAGGTTTGGAAAAAATCAGTTGATTTTGTTATCGAGATTTACCGGTCGACGGCTACATTTCCTTCCGATGAAAGGTTTGGTTTAACTTCACAAATTCGGCGGGCGGCGGTTTCAATACCTGCTAATATTGCGGAAGGTGCAGCTAGAACGTCGGAAAAGGAATTCTTATATTTTCTTTCAATAGCTCAAGGCTCGGCGAGTGAGGTTTCGACGGAAATATTGATCGCGTTTCGACTCGGATATGTTACAGAGGATTTGCACCGAACGCTCACAGCACGACTCGACGAGATAGGACGAATGATTAGCGGGCTTCGCAACCATTTGAAGTCAAAAACCAAATTATCGAACCTAGCAATATGAGAATTTCTTGAACTATTCACTATTCACTGTTTACTATTAACTAGTCATGAAATTTGATAAAGGTATCGACAAAAAATATCGAAAGTCAGTCGAGGACGCGTTTGCGTCGATCATAGCGAACGGCAATGACGAGCATCGCCTCGTGATGAATGCGATCTTGCGATCAGATCTATTGATACGTGTGAAACCCGTCAAGGAGATCAACGCCTCCGGTATTACAGGTATCATCGATGAGGGCCGGACAAATGACAGAATGTCGGATGAGCGGTTGAATCTGCGTGAAGCTCTGGGCGAGATCTATATCGCGATCGCCGAAGAGACTATCGATACCGGCGGACAACGCGGATGCGAGGGCACGTTCGTCCACGAGGGCCGTCACGCATACGATTTTGCACAGACGATAGAGAGCCTTTCAAATGCCGACGTCAATCCGCTGAGCGTGTTTAACCCGACGCTCTACGAGCTCGAATTGGCGGCTCACAAAACCGCCGGCGACTATATGCTGTGCATCGACAAAAAGGAATACCTTGACGAGGGCCTGCAGCTAATGATCCTCTGCCAGGAAGGCGGCATTTGCGAGGTCAGCGATGATGGCATCGCAAAACGACTGCAAGAAAGTTACGGCCTTGCTCTAAATGGTGAGCAAGGTTCACTCGCAAGCGAGATGTTGGGGATAAAAGTTTAGGAAGTTGGCCACGAATTTTACGAATGGCACGAATGAGGTGAAGTTGTTCCCGATTCGTGCCATTAGTGTCATTCGTGGCAAAATAGTCATATGAACGCGACTTTGCCACAAGAAATGCAGCAGCATACATACGCCATAATGGACGAGGTCGAGGGCTCGCATTGGTGGTTTGTGGGTCGGCGCTCGATCCTCGATAGTTTTCTAAAAGGCATCGTAGCTAAGATCCGCAAGCCTGATGCGACACTAAAGATCTTAGACGTTGGTTGCGGGACGGGTGCAAACATTGAAATGCTGTCTGCTTACGGCGAATCCGAGGGCGTAGATGTGTCTGACGATGCTCTCGAATTTTGCCGTAAAAAGGGGCTGAAGGTGCAAAAAGGCCTGGCTGAGACGCTGCCTTACGACGACGATGCGTTCGATCTGACGACTGCACTCGACGTGGTCGAGCACCTTGATGACGATATTGCCGGCCTCAAAGAGATGTTTCGGGTGACTCGTGGCGGCGGTTATTCGCTAATATTTGTGCCGGCATTTATGTGGCTGTGGGGCGTGCAGGACGATATCTCTAATCACCGTATCCGCTACACCAGATCGCAGATCGTCGAGCGTTTGAGAACCGCAGGCTATGAGGTTGAACGTGCGACATATGCAAACTGGACGTTTTTCACGCCGATCCTCGCCGGGCGAACGATAATGAAGGTCACCGGCATCAAGCCCGAATCCGAAAACAATATTACGATCTCTGCCCTGAACGGCGTTTTCGGCAAATTATTCGGAGCCGAACGCTTTTGGCTAAAGAATTTCAACTTTCCGTTCGGTGTTTCGATCGTCATCGTTGCAAAAAAACCGGAATGACTCCATCCATAAAAGTTGAGATCTGTGTCGATTCGGTCGAGTCGGCGGTTGCCGCTCAGGCGGGCGGTGCTGACCGCGTCGAACTCTGCAGCAACCTTTTGGACGGCGGAACGACGCCGAGTGCGGGTGCGATCGAGGTCGCACGACGTTTGCTCGCCATTAAGCTCCACGTAATTATCCGCCCACGCGGCGGCGATTTTCTATATTCTGAAAATGAGTTTGAAGTAATGCGGCGTGATATCGCTACGGCGAAAAGACTAGGAGTTGACGGAGTTGTGGTCGGCATCCTCGACGTCAACGGCGATATCGACACGGTCCGCACCCGTGAACTTATCGCTCTCGCCCGCCCGATGACCGTTACGTTTCACCGTGCTTTCGACGTTTGCCGTGATCCGCTTGCGGCCATCGATCAGCTTGTCGAGATCGGCATCGACCGCATACTCACCTCCGGCCAGGAGGCAACCGCACTTGAGGGGATCGATCTGCTTGCCGATATCGTGCAACACGCCGGCGATAGGATCACGATAATGGCTTGCGGCAATCTCAACGAGCGAAATATCGCCAAGGTCATCACCGCGAGCGGTGTCAGCGAGGTGCATTTCACCGCCTTTGGCGAGGTCGTGAGCGAAATGATACACCGTAACGAACGCGTCGTTATGGGCGGAGCTCTTCGTTCGCCGGAATATTCACGAGCCGTTACCGATACCGACAAGGTCCGCGGGGCAATAAGCTCGATTCTCACTGACTGCACTTTTCGCCCGAAAAGTGTAAATTAAAAGGTTCGCAGGTATTGAATCGATGGAACGCAACGATAAACAAACCACAACGCAAGCTCCGGAGCTGTCGCTCTTTTTGCCGGTTCTCGATGAACAGGACAATTTGCGGCCGATGCACGAAAAGATCCGAGCGGCTCTCGACGCACTCGGCAAAACGGCCGAGGTCATCTACGTAGATGATGGTTCGACCGATAATTCCTTAAAGGTTTTGCGCGAGATCGCCGCGTCGGACGACCGCGTCCGCGTAATATCGCTTCGCCGCAATTATGGCCAGACGGCCGCTATGTCTGCCGGTATCGACGCTGCACTGGGCGAAATTTTGATCCCGATGGATGCCGATCTCCAAAACGACCCGGCCGATATCAAACGCCTTCTCGACAAGCTCGATGAGGGCTACGATGTCGTATCGGGCTGGCGCAAAGACCGTCAGGATAAGTTGATCTCACGCAAGATACCGTCGAAGATCGCCAACAAGATCATTTCGTGGATCGGCGACGTTCCGCTCCACGACTATGGCTGTTCGCTCAAGGCATATCGCCGCGACGTCATCCAGGACGTCAAACTCTACGGCGAGATGCATCGCTTTATCCCGATCTACGCCGCGTGGGCAGGTGCCCGCGTTACCGAAATTCCGGTCGATCATCACGCGCGTACGATGGGCAAATCGAAGTACGGCATCTCGCGGACGATAAAGGTTGTTTTCGACCTGATCACCATCAAGTTTATGGCCGAGTACCACACGAAGCCGATCTATGTTTTCGGCACGTTTGGAATGCTCGCATTTTTTATCTCGATGCTGGCGGGAATTTGGGCCGTGGTGCTGAAATTCGGTTACAGTACATCATTCATACTTACGCCGCTGCCGATAATCGCAGTCGTGATGCTCGCGATCTCGGTTCAGTTTTTCCTTATGGGACTGCTGGCCGAACTGCTCGTTCGTACCTATCACGAGTCGCAGGACAAGGCGATCTACGCGGTGCGGGAGAAAATAGGATTTAAGAATTGAACCACAGATGAATACCGATAAGAGCAGATATTTTTTTAGCCTTTATCCGTTTCTATCTGCGGATATCTGCGGTTAATCTTTATGTGCGGCATCACCGGTTGGATAAACCTCCAACGATCTGAAAAAAACCACAATGAATCGGTTCTGCATCAGATGTGCGAGCGGATCGTGCATCGCGGACCTAATTCCGAGGGGATCTGGATGGACGATACGGTCGCTCTGGGTATGCGCCGATTGTCGATCATCGACCTGCAAACGGGCGATCAACCGGTTTTTAGCGAGGACCGATCGGTCGTCGTGATGATGAATGGCGAGCTTTATAACTATCGAGAAGTTCGGGCAGAGCTTGAGAAAAAGGGCCACACTTTCACGACGCAGTCCGATACCGAGATCCTGCCGCACCTTTACGAGGAATACGGCGAAGACCTCGTCGATCATCTCAACGGAATGTACGCGTTTTCGCTTTGGGACACGCGAAAGCGAAAACTCATCATTGCCCGTGACCGCTTTGGCGAAAAGCCGCTTTATTACGGCGTTTTCGACGGCAAGCTGATCTACGGATCCGAGCCGAAAGCCTTGCTTGCCCACCCGGCAGTCAAACCCGAACTCAACCTCGACGCTCTTCGCCAGTATCTATCTTACGACTACGTCCCCGCGCCAAACTCGATCTATAAGGGTATCTCGAAACTGCCCGCCGCCCATATTATGGTGGTCGAAAACGGCGAGATCAAAACGCGTAGATATTGGAATATGACCTGGGACAAGAGTCCGACAAACTTCAGTTTGTCGACCGCGAGCTTGGGTTCAGATAGCGTCAAAGGGACGCTTGAGGCCGGATCGACAAACTTAAGTTTGTCGGACAAGGCTCGCGAACTCAAAGACCTCCTCTCTGATGCGGTCCGAATGCGCCTCGTCGCGGACGTTCCGCTCGGCATTTTGCTCTCGGGCGGTATCGATTCGTCCGCCGTTGCGGCATTTGCGGTAGAGCACGCCACCGAGCGAGTCAAGACGTTTTCGATCGGATTCGAAGAAGATTCGTTCGACGAATCGAAATATGCCCGAATGGTGGCCCGGCACCTCAATACCGAGCATTACGAGGAAAAACTGAGTGCGACGACCGCCGGTGATCTCATCGGCGACATCGGTACGTGGCTCGACGAACCGCTCTCTGACGGTTCGCTGATACCGACCTTACTGCTAGCCCAATTTGTCCGCAAGCACGTCACGGTGGCTCTCGGCGGCGACGGCGGCGACGAGATATTTGCGGGGTATCCGATGTATTACGCGCACAAAGTTGCAAAGACATACACGTCGATCCCGCGGTTTCTGCGCGCCGGCCTGATCGAACCGGTCGTGCGGCGTTTGCCGGTATCGACTAAGAATATGTCGTTCGACTACAAAGCAAAGCGTTTTGTCCGCGCGGCAAATCTTGGCTCCGTCGAGCGCCATCATTCTTGGTTCGGTTCGTTTTCGCTCGACGAGCAGCAGCATCTTCTGACCGCCGAAATACTTGGCTCGAGCGACGGCGACATTTATCGCGGCCCGAGGGAAATGCTCGCACTATGCGACGCTGCCGACGAGATCGAGCAGATGCAGTTTCTCGACATCAACTACTATATGGCCGAGGACATCCTGACCAAGGTCGATCGTGCCGCGATGGCGGTCAGTCTTGAGACGCGAGCGCCATTCCTCGACCCGCGTGTCGCACAGTTTGCGGCAACGCTGCCGTTAGATTACAAATTGAATGGTAAAAACGGAAAATTTATATTGAAGCAGTCTGTCGAAAGCCTTTTGCCGCGTGAGATACTCGACCGCCCCAAGAAGGGTTTTGGCATCCCCGTAGCCGAGTGGCTGAAGGGCCGTCTCAATCCGTTAATGCACGATCTGCTGGCACCCGAAAGATTAAAGCTCCAGGGACTTTTCGAGCCTGAGTATGTCGCACGATTGATCCGCGAACACGAGACGGGCCGGGCATCGCATCACAAACAACTCTGGACGCTACTCGTTTTTCAGCTTTGGTACGACAATTTCCTTGCGTAGTATGTGCCGATACATTTGAGCAACCAATGTGCTTAGGCGTATCATCAGTCTATGGCAAACCTATATCCCGAGATCGAACCTTTTGATTCAGGTATGTATATCGTTTCCGATATTCATACGATCTACTACGAACGCGTTGGAAATCCGAATGGCATTCCCGTCGTGTTTTTGCACGGCGGGCCGGGCGGCGGACTGATACCGATGTATCGGCAATTTTTTGACCCGGCGGTCTATCACGTCATCCTCTTTGACCAACGCGGCTCCGGACAGTCGACGCCGCACGCGGATCTGCGTGAAAACACCACCTGGGACCTAATCGCCGATATGGAGAAATTGCGTGCAAAGTTCGGCATCGACAAGTGGTATGTCTTTGGCGGTTCGTGGGGTAGCACGCTGAGCCTCGCATACGCTGTGACGCATCCGGACCGATGCCTTGGACTGTTTCTACGCGGCATCTTTCTCACCCGCCGCAAAGAGCTCAATTGGTTTTATCAATACGGTGCATCTGAGATATTTCCCGATTTCTGGTCACGCTATCGCGACGAGATCCCGGAGGCCGAACGCGGCGATTTTATCGCGGCCTACCACAAACGCCTGACCAGCGACGACGAAGAGACCCAACTCTCAGCAGCGCGTGCCTGGAGCGTTTGGGAAGGCTCGACCTCAAAGTTGTATCCGGACAAAGATCTGATGGACCACTGGGAAGGCGCCCACGAGGCACTGAGCCTCGCCCGTATCGAGTGTCACTATTTCGTCAATAACTCGTTCTTTCCGACCGAAAACTTTTTGATCGAAAATATCGAAAAGATCCGGCACATCCCGACCGTGATCGTCCAGGGCCGATACGATGTCGTTTGCCCGATCACGTCCGCGTGGGATCTGCATTTAGCGTTTCCTGAGGCCGAATTGGTCGTTGTGCCGGACGCGGGTCATTCCGTATCCGAAAAGGGCATTATTTCCGCACTCGTTGACGCAACCGACCGATTTAAGGTGAAACACTGAGAAATTTATGTGAATGTTGGCGCAAATAACTGTATTATGTGATTTACGTCAACCGTTAGGCAGAGATTCGATCTCGACGGATAGTTTATCGGAAACAATAGTATGAACTTCGGAACAACAGAAATTTTACTGATCGTTGCGGTGCTCTTCCTGCTTTTTGGAGCAACGCGTTTGCCGCAGTTGGCTAAATCACTCGGCCAGTCGCGTAAGGCCTTTAAGGAAGGAATGCGCGAGGCTGAGGAAGAGGAACAGGCCGAACAGCAAAAGCTATCGAGCGCCGCCCCGCCACAGATCAACCAGATCAGCGACGAAGCTCTGATGGAAGAAATGCGTAAGCGTGCTGAGGCCAAGCAGGCGTAAAGCGGCGATCGGATCAGGGTTGATGTGGACGAGGCGTTCTAACGGATCGGACTCGTTCATACCATTTAGCCTTTCTCACCGGTCAGCAGTGTTGCCTTGATCGTAAATCGGAAAGTCAGTTTGCCTTCTTCGGAATCGATATTTTGAGCGAGTCTTGCCACGACTCGCTCTCTTTCATTTTCTTCCATCGCACTGAGCCACGCCGGCATCAGGAAATCACTCACCAGCGGCGAAGCGACAAACTCTGCTCCATCCTCAAATTCGAAAGCCTCGAGAGCTGATTCGGTATTAACATTGACCATACCTGCGGCCGCGGCAAGTGACTCTAGATGCGAAATGGTCGGGAGATCACCGATAAGTTGCTCAATTGTCGGGCTGTACTCAAGCAGGTCCTCGTTATACATCGCTTCCCACAAAAGCGAAAATATTTCGCCGAAGCTCCCCGATGACGGCAGGAAAAAGGCAACGTCGCCGCCGGTGCGGGCAACACGGGCAGTATTTTCGATCACGCTTTCGATCTCGGCAGGGTCGGCAAATGTGGCGTCTGCGAGAACCGCGTCAAACGCATCATCCTCAAACCTGATCGTCGAAAAATCAACCTTGGAGCTGATCGCCGCCGCCTTGTCTCGGGCGATCGTCAGGATGTCTTCGTTCTCACACGTTGCGAAAACGTCCGTCTTTTCGCCAAACCTTTCCTCGACCGCCATAGCGTGAAAACCGGTACCGGCATTGATATAAAGCATATTGTCGGAATCACGCAGGTCCAAATGCTTATCTACCAGATCTGTAAATCGCTTTGTCCATTCGTCGTGGATGTACAGATCTCGCAGAAATGCGAGCTCTTTCGGTGTCTTCGTCATAAGCTTAATTAAACCGCATCTGCTCGCAAGACCGCAAACCGAGCGGCTTACACCATCGCATAGAGCGCCCGGCGTGATATTCTAGTTGTTCGAAAAAAGTGATGAGTAAAAATGTAAGAGAACTATTCGACTTGACCGGCAAGACCGCGATCGTGACCGGTGGCTCGCGCGGTATCGGAAAGGAAATGGCCGAGGCTCTCGCCGAAGCCGGAGCTAACTTGATGCTCTGTGCCCGGCGGGCCGAGTGGCTCAATGAGACCGTGGCCGAATTTACGGCAAAGGGATTTTCGGTTGACGGCCGCACCTGCGACGTGGCCAAACCGGATGAGGTCCAGATGGTCGTCGACGAGACCGTCACGCGGTTCGGCACCGTGGATATCCTCGTAAATAACGCGGGTATCTCGTGGGGAGCGATGCCCGAGGATATGCCGCTCGATCAGTGGCAAAAGGTGATCGATGTGAACCTCACCGGCTGCTTTCTGTTCGCGCAGGCCGCAGGCCGCCAGATGCTCAAGCAAAAGAGCGGTTCGATCATAAATATCGCCTCGATCGCCGGACTCACGTCATCGGCAAACGGCCCATTCTATGCGGGTTACGTTGCCAGCAAGGCCGGACTGATCGGCCTCACACGCGAACTGGCCGCAAGCTGGGGCCGACAGGGAATACGAGTGAATGCGATCGCACCCGGATTCTTTCATTCGCGGCTTGCTGACGCCGTCATCGATATCTACGAGCGCTCGATCCAGGAAAATAACGTCATTCCGCGTGTCGGTAATGAGGGTGAACTCAAGGGCGTGACCGTATTTCTCGCCTCCGACGCGTCAAGCTATGTGACGGGACAAACTATCGCCGTTGACGGCGGAATGACGGTTTAGGACAAGATGGAAATTACACCCGACCTTACGACATATTCACTGCTGTTTTTTGGCTTCGTTCTCGGATTGCGCCACGCGACCGAGGCTGACCATCTGGCGGCTGTTTCGACCATTGTCAGCGAACGTAAGAGCCTGTTTTCAGCGGCTCTCGTCGGCGGCCTCTGGGGTGTCGGGCACACGATCGCACTGTTTGTCGTCGGCCTCATCGTGATCCTGCTAAAACTGCAGATATCCGAATCGGTCGAGGCAAAGCTCGAGTCCGTCGTCGGTCTAATGCTGGTCATTCTCGGCGTTAACGCCGTTCGTAAGATACTTTCGAGCAAGACGATCCACGCTCATACCCACGATCATAGCGGTCACGAGCACAAACACCTTCACACACACGCCGATGAGACTGCCGAGGCGTCACACCATCGTTTCAGTCCGCGATCGGTCGTTGTCGGTATGATCCACGGCCTCGCGGGCAGTGGGGCATTGATGTTCATCATATTGCCGCTGATCGAGTCGCCGGTAGTCGCACTCGCATACATTGTCGTATTCGGCATCGGGTCGATCGGCGGAATGATGTTGATGAGCTTTTTGCTCGGTCTGCCATTTCACTTAACAGCAGGGCGTTTTGGCGCTCTAAACACGGGGATACGCTGGTGCTCAGGCATATTTAGCATCGGACTCGGTATGTTTATCGTTTACGAAAAGCTTCTAATGGCCTGACGCCCGCTACCCGACAAACTCAAACTCGCCAAACTTTTCGGGAACGTGGAAGTTCGGTGCCGGCGTTTCGGTAGGCTGCCACGCCAGATAACCGCGGTTCTCGCCTTTGCCGACACAACGAAAAATATTGCCGTGCCAAACATCGCCGGAGCTGGGAACCTTGCCAAAGGCGGCCCAAGGCAGCTTTATCGTCATCACGACGCGGTCGGGAGCGACAGATGCTGCGGCGGTCATTCCTGAGACGTAATTGACGTTCGTCGCTCTATCGTCCGATGTTGTAATGATCCCAAGATCCAGCCACTCGCCGGTCGGGGCGACCTCAAACTCGAAATACTCGTTTCGCCGCTCGATATTTGGTGCGATGAAGATCTCGCAAACATCCCGATCCCAAAGTCCCATCGTCTTTTCGGTCACGATCGGCTCGGATGCGACCACGAGCGGTTCGGCCTGGCGGGCATCGAAACGAACGTATAAAGCGTGGGCAGACCACAACATTCGCGCGGCAAAATGGCGTTCGACGGGTGCATCGATGCCGGACCAATATCGGCCGATCGAAATGTCCGAGGCCGTGTCCCAGATCGGACACCCAGCCAGATCGACGAGATCATCAGTTTCGATCCGCTTGATCGTTAGTCGCTTTGCGTTCATTCTTTTTCTTTAAGGCTTGCAGCCCGGGAGCTTTGAGCCGGCTGATCTCGCTAGTGACCGCCCGCCCGAGTCCGCCGACCACCATTCTGACCGGGGCGTTGGCGCTAAATGCTCCCGCGATCGCGTGGAGCGTTTTGAATGATACGCGAGGTTCATTTGAAACAGCAAATACGGGTTCCCACTGTTCAGGCTTGAGCTTGGCCTTAAAGGCGTCGAGGCCGTCAAAATTATAGAAACGCTGTCCGTGTCGCCGGAGCCACGCAAGCAATATGCGAAGCCAAACCGGATTGTCGAATGGCTCGACATCAGCGCGTGACGACAACGGAGATATGCCGAGCGTAGCATAGTCGAAACCGTCATCGGACATCGCACGCATTGCTGTATCGATCATTAATTCGACGGTTCCGTTCGGGGCCAAGGGGTTGTGGGGAAACTGTTCGAAAAGCCATCCGTTTCTAGTTGCGACGGGTGATAATACGACGAATCCAATTGCCTTTTCATCACGTTCCGCAACAAATATTCTGCGATTTTGGAGACGCGAAAGGGTATCCGATTCCACCATAAAATGTAGCGGCGGCAACCCTTTTGAATCAAGCCAGTTGCTGAGGCATTCCTGCAGTTGCGGGTGGCTGTTGGCCTTTTCCTCCGGCCACTCCAAGACAGTAACTGACTTGTTGCGCGCGCGGTTCAATTGAGCTCTAAATGATCGGTGAGATGCGACGAATCCGGCCCAATTTGCGGGTCGCCAGGATGGCTGGGCCCCGATCAGGAATTTTGCGTGACCTCGCGATGATGACAGGACGGCCTCGAGCCTGGACTCAGCGCCGAAATAGCATACCGTCTCGCCCGCCCGCTCGGCGTCAGCCTCAAATTCGGCGACAACCGCATCGAGTCGCGACTTTTCACATACCGGCGCACCCACGACGACGCGAACTCGTTTAGACGAAATATACCCGACGACCGCGTCACCGTCTGCTGAGAACCAACGCAGAATTCCCGGATTTACAATTTGGAACGAGGTCGAATTCCATCCGTGTGACAGCACCAATTCGCGTGTGCGGGCGACGACGTCATCGGCCGCCCCGGCGGTCTTCTCCGGAAATGCCCGCTCCGCGAGTGTCATTAGATTCCTGTGTTCAATACGGACTTAAAGGCCATTTTCGCAAGTTTCCAAGTGCGATCCCAGTCGATCTTTCCGCCCTCGTCGCGGCCCATTATTTTGTCGACGAATGCCTTTCGAAAATCATTGCCCTCACGCCGGAGCATAAACTCCTTGGCGTACGGCTTGGCAGTCTCAAAGAAATTAAATTCCGGATCGGTAATGATGCCGATGCCCTCGAGCGTCATCAGTGCACGCATAATATACGTGAAATTTGACGGCAGACGAAATGGATAGTCGTACATCACGTCAGCAAGGTCGTAGGTCAATTCCTTAAAGTTGACGTCCTTTAGCTTGCGGTTGAGGTGAAACTCAAACATCTTTTCGACGACCGGTTTGACCACGATCGGATTGGTCCCGGGCTTGAGAAAATCAAGTGCGATCAGATCGTCCGCGATACCCGCCGCATCTTTGCTGACGACGTGAAAAAATGCGTCGATCATTTTGGACTGCAGGTCCGGCGTAATGCGTCCCACCATTCCAAAATCAAAAAAAGCGACGCGTCCGTCCGGCATCACTAACAGATTGCCCGGATGCGGATCAGCGTGAAAAAATCCGTCCTCGAGTAACTGCTTGAGATACGTCTTGATCAAAAGCCGATTTACCTTTTCCGGCGATACGTCTCTCCGCTTGAGTTCGTCCACATCAGTGACTTTGGCACCGTGGATGAACTCCATTGTCATCACTTTAGATGTAGTCGCGTTCCAATAGATCGTCGGGACGTGGACGTCGTTCCAGTTCTTAAAATTTATTCTAAAGCGTTCGGCATTTTGCCCCTCCGCCATATAGTCCATTTCCTCGTGGACGGTTACGTCAAACTCTCGCAACATTCCGGCCCAGTCGGCATTCTCGTTGAGCTTTGGAAATCGCTCGGCGAACTTTGCCACCTTTTGCAGAATTACAAGGTCGCCCTTGATGGTCGCATCGAGATTAGGACGCTGAACCTTGACAGCGACCTCTTCGCCGGTGTGCAGGCGTGCACGATAAACCTGCCCTAGCGATGCCGCAGCCACTGGCTCAAGCTCAAATTCGGCGTACATCTCGTTGATCTTGCATCCGAGTTCGTGCTCGATGCGGGCAAATGCGATCTCGTTAGGAAAGGGCGGAACACTGTCGACCAGCGTGCCGAGTTCCTTGACGAACGGCAACGGCAAAAGGTCTGCGCGCGTACCCATCGACTGGCCGATCTTGATAAATGTCGGCCCGAGTTCGATCAGCTTTTCCTTAAGCCAGATCGCCTGCCTTTCTTGATTGTGTTCGCGATTTGAGTTGCTACCGAGCACGAAGCGTCTCGCCAGGGCGGTTGACCGTTGGGCGAACCAGAGCCTTACGGAATAGAGCTTTTCGCCATAAACGGCCATACGTGTCAGACGCATAGCGGTCTGCATACGGTGCTTTTTGTGCCTCAGTTGCCCCTGGCGGTGCATATCGAACTGATCGAGGTACAGATACGCCGCGAGCATCACGATGACGCGCGAGATCTGAAACAAACGCCAATAACCGCGCCAGCCGTGATAGACACTCTCAACCTCAGCTTCTTTTTTCTGTAGAAACTTCTCTTCGGCGATGAGCTGCTTATTAGTCACAAGCTTAGCGATCGCCAGATCGTCGGTGGAAACAAAATGCTGACCGCCGTTGCCATTGGCACGGACCGAACGCTCTTTTACCAATGTAGTGGCCTCAAAGCCTAAATTACTCATTTTAGTCTGTTAACCGCCGCCCGTGACTGCGGTAAATATCTAATTCGTTCACATCGGGCAAATGCTCAAATGCTACGATCGAGATCTTAGATGCCAGGGCGGACAGCTACTTTGCTGTTTAATTTCGCCCGCGTCTCCGTTATCTCCTCAGGTCCACGAGCATATTCCTTACGCCCTCGTGGTCAAAATAGTTCCTCGCGCTCTGTGAATCGATCTCGATCTGAGCCTTGAGTTCGTCAACGCCGCCGAACTTCTTCTCGTCCCTGATGCGCCTTAGGAACCGCACCCGCAGGACATCTCCGTAGAGATCTCCGTCAAAGTCGAATATATGTGTTTCGATCGATGGTTCGTAATCGGATTCAAACGTGGGCCGGATGCCGATATTAGTGATGCTGCGTCGCCACTCGCCGCCGAGCAGGGTGGCAGTCGCGTAAACGCCATATCGTGGGATCACTCGATTATGCGGCTTCAAATTGGCCGTCGGAAAACCGATCGTACGCCCGCGGTGATTGCCGTGAACGACGAGGCCCTCGACGCCGTATGGCCGCCCGAGCATTCGGCGGACAAGATTGACGCGACCATCGTCGAGGAGCTCACGGATCCGCGATGAGCTGATACGCTGACCGCGGAGTTGCACCTCCTCGACCTCTTCGGCAACAAACCCAAGATCGCGGCTCATCTTACGCAAAAGGTCGATATTGCCGCCGCGATTCTTGCCGAAAGCAAAGCCTTTGCCTAAATAAACCTCGCGAGCCTGCAGGCGATCGTGAATGATGTCTGAGAGGAAATCTTCGGCCGGTTGGCCTGCAAACTCACGGGTAAAGGGGATAAGGATCGCCTGTCTGATCCCAAGCATATCAAGCGTTGCCAGCCGCTGATCGAGCGTCTGCAGCAGCGGCGGGGCTGATTCCGGATGGAGTACCGCCCGTGGATGCGGATCAAAAGTGATCGCCGTAGGTACCGCATTGATCGCCCGAGCGCGTTCGACCACCTTGCGCATTATTCGCTGATGCCCGAGGTGTAGCCCGTCAAAAACACCGAGTGTCAAGACGGTCGGCCGGGCAATATTTGCGTTTTCGGTTCCGTGAAAGATCTTCATACGACAAAGAAAAAGCTATTTTAACACGTCAGGTGGTACAAGGGCCGTTATCGCTCGGCGGGGCGAAACTCCATCGTCCCGTCATCGACGCGTCCGTAGCGGAGCATCGAGAGGTCTTTGACGTAGTTTTGATGCAGTCGCCAGGGATGTTTTGAGCCCTGGCTGGGCAACTCGCCGAGGGCGCGGATAACGTAGCCGGAATTAAAATCGAGCACGGGTTCGGGTTTTACGGCCGGATCAGAGAGGCGCGGCACGCACGAGGCCATACGATTATCGTCCATATACTTGATCAGCCGACAGACGTATTCGGATGTGAGGTCGCATTTCAGCGTCCAAGAGGCGTTGGTATATCCAAAAGCTTGAGCGAGGTTTGGCACGTCGCTATACATCATCCCTTTGTAGGCAAATAGCTTTGAAAGCTCGACCGGAGCGCCGTCAACGACGAGTTCGAGTCCGGCCATTATTTTTAGAACCAGGCCCGTTGCCGTGACGATGATGTCAGCGTCGAGCTGATCGCCGCTTTTCAGCCGCACACCGGTCGCGGTAAATGTGTCGATCTCGCTGGTCACCACTGAAGCCCTGCCGTCGCGGATCGCCTTAAAAAGGTCAGAGTCCGGCACGATACACAAGCGTTGATCCCAAGGGTTATAGTCCGGCGTAAAATGCTCCTCAGGATAATCCGCCCCGAGTTCACTCCGGACGCCCTTGGCGATAAGGCGTTTCATAAACGACGGACGCTTGCGCGACAGTTGGTAAAAGAACATCTGCCGAAAGACGTTTTTCCATCGCGAAAGCATATACGCGGCCCTTGCCGGTAAGATCGAACGCAGAAAATTTGCGATCTTGTCCTGTGCCGGCATCGTCACAACGTAGGTCGGCGAACGCTGGAGCATCGTCACGTGAGCGGCGGTTTTGGCCATTGCCGGAACCAGCGTGACGGCAGTCGCTCCGCTGCCGATAACGACCACGTTTTTGCCCTCGTAGTCGAGATCCTCAGGCCATTTCTGCGGATGAACGACGGTTCCTGTATAGTCGTCAAAGCCGGGCCATTCGGGTGTGTAGCCCGATGTATAATCGTAATAACCTGTGCACAGATAAAGGAATTTGCAAGTGAAATGCACTGTGTCAGGATCGCCCGCGTCCGCGAGCGTCCCGTTTTTGCCGGGCGTAGACACACTCCCTACCGGTCGCGTTTCCGCCTCTACGGTCCATTGCGAATCTTCTGATGACCATGCCGCCCGACGTACTCGATGTCCGTACCGGATCTCTTTGTCGAGGTTGTACTCCGTAGCGGTTTCGCGAATATAGTTGAGTATCGACGGCCCGTCAGCGATCGCCTTCGGTTCGCTCCACGGCCTAAACCTATAACCGAGCGTGAACATATCCGAGTCCGACCGTATGCCCGGATATCGAAACAGATCCCAAGTTCCGCCGGACGCCTCACGCCCCTCAAGGATCGCGAAACTCTTTTCCGGGCAATCCATCCGAAGTCGTGCTCCGGCACCGATCCCGGATAGCCCCGCACCGATTATTAGAACGTCGAAATGCTGCATATCAACTCGGACTCCACACAGTTATTCAGTCAATCCAATATATCAGATTGCAGTTGGTCCGAACACGAAGCGAACAACTGATCTACCGATAAAACAGCCCTCGCGATCGTCTGATAGGTATGTCCGATGCCGCCGACAACTTTGCGTCGAGGATCATCCGAACTCGCACAAAACCTAACGGCTGTATGCCGTTCAGGTATAGTGCCCGTGGGAGGGTGTTATGGCTTTCGCGATTTCGTGGTACATTTTAGAGGTCTAGCGATGGTCCTATGCATTTGACGGTAAATTAGCGGCTAGGTGCGACTTGGTCTTAGTAGCATCTTTGATCGTTTGAGGAGGACTTTTCCAGCAGTGTCCGAAACACCACAGAGGAGTGAAAGCCCCGGAATTCTCGCCCCGGTTGCGGACCTGTCGCCCGCGTATTTCGGCATAGTAATGGCGACTGGTATAGTCTCGCTTGCTGCTCACCGTTTAGAGATCCCATTCATTGCCAAATCGCTGTTTCTACTCAATATATTTATATACGCAGCGGTCTGGTCCCTGACTATACTCAGATTGATCCGATATCCGCGCAATTTTGTGAGCGATATGACCGATCATCTGCGCGGCCCGGGGTTTTTCACCGCCGTTGCCGCGACCGGCATTCTGGGAGCGCAGTTCGTATTGCTTACGGAAGACTATCGCACGGCCACGGTACTTGGTGTGGCGGCTCTCTCGCTCTGGATCGGACTTACATACACAATATTTGCGGGATTCACCATCCGCGAAAACAAACCAACGCTGGATAAGGGAATCAGCGGAGCCTGGCTGCTCGCCGTTGTGGCGACACAATCGATCTCAGTACTCAGCGCCCTGCTCGCCGCTCACGTAACCCAGCCCGGAAAGCTGGAGATGAACTTTCTTGCGCTCTCGATGTGGCTGTGGGGCGGTATGCTGTACATCTGGATGATGTCGCTTATCTTTTACCGCTACACTTTTTTTCCGTTTTCGCCCAATGATCTGTCACCACCGTACTGGATCAATATGGGAGCAATGGCCATCTCGACACTGGCCGGATCGCTGCTCATAATAAATGCGCCCGATGCGCCATACCTAACGTCTTTGTTGCCCTTTATCAAGGGATTTACGGTCTTTTATTGGGCGACCGGCACGTGGTGGATCCCAATGCTTGTGATACTTGGTCTTTGGCGGTACGTTTACAAAAGATTCCCTATGCGATACGACCCGCTCTACTGGGGCGCGGTTTTTCCACTCGGTATGTACGCGGTGAGTACCGAGCGTATGAGCCACGCTATGGGATTTGATTTCCTTGGGTTTCTGCCGACAACGTTCTTTTATGTTGCGTTTGCCGCGTGGGCGACGGCATTTCTCGGCCTTCTCTTCAGTCTTTGGCGACAGGTGAGCAGACGCGGAACGCCAGATGACTCAGCGTCCGCCTCCGATATCTAGCTTGATATCGTCTCGCCAAAAATTGCTCAGAAAGATTCGTTAAAACTCACGTCACCAGCGACCGCTACTTGATACGCCGAGACGCGGCGTTCGAAGAAATTAGCGAGTTCCTGTACATCCTGCAGATCCATAAACGAAAATGGATTTTTCGCACCGTAGACCTTTTGCAGGCCGAGCATTGCCAGACGCTGGTCAGCGATGTACTCGAGATACTGCCGCATATCGCCGGTTGAGAGCCCCGAAATACCGCCGGATAGGATGTCTTCGGCAAAATGCATTTCGCAGGTGACGGCCTCGTCGATCATCTCGACGATCTGGCGATGCAGGCTATCGTCGAAAAGCTCCGGTTGCTCGATCCGCACCTTGTTGACGACCTCGAGGGCAAACGCCATATGGGCGGATTCGTCGCGGAAAACCCAGTTGGTGCCCGCAGCAAGGCCGTGGAGCAAGCCCTTAGAACGCAGAAAATAGACGTAGGCGAATGCCGCAAAGAAGAAAAGCCCCTCGATACAGGTTGCAAAACAGATCAGATTGAGCAAAAACTGCCGACGGTGCTCCGGCGTCTGAAGCGAATCGAGATCGTTGATGGTGTCGATCCACTTCATACAAAACTGAGCCTTCGTGTGGATCGATGGAATATTGTCCACTGCCGCAAAGGCCTGTTCGCGTTCGTGATGGTCGGGGATGTAGGTGTCGAGCAGTGTCAGGTAAAATTGCACGTGGACCGCTTCCTCAAAAAGCTGTCTCGACAGATACATCCGAGCCTCGGGCGCGTTAATGTGCTTGTACAGATTCAGCACGAGATTGTTCGACACGATCGAGTCACCCGTCGCAAAAAACGCGACCAAGCGATTGATCATATGCCGCTCGGCCGACGTCATCTTGTTTTTGAGGTCCATCACATCGGTCGAAAAATCTACTTCCTCGACTGTCCAAGTATTCTTGATGGAGTTCCGGTACATCTCGTAAAACTCCGGATACAGCATCGGGCGAAGCGTTAAATTAAATCCAGGATCTAAAAGCATAATATTGAATTTCGAGTAACGAATATCGAATGTCGGAGCAGAAAAGCTATTTCTTTGATTTTGCGGTCTTGATCGAAGTCACAAATATCGCAATCAATTGTTCTGTCTCGTCTTGTAATCCTTTTAATTTTTCAGCGATTACAAAGTCACCCTCGACTAAGATTTCTAACCAATAGGCCGTCTCGTCCAATTCTTGAAGACTGCTGGACATTTTGCTGATGAATTCCGAATCGGATCGCGATCTACAAGCTTCTCGATATTGTGCTCCGACACTCGTGCCACTTCGTAAAACTTGTTTGCCAATTACTTGTGCATCTGATGATATTGGAAGTGATCTAAAAAGCTTGATGATTCGCAATGCAAACTGCTTCGTCCGCGATTTGAGATCAAATTCCTTCATTCGATATTCGTCATTCGAAATTCATCATTTGCTATTGGCACGCTTCGCAGGCCTCTGGATTTTCCAGCGAACACACCAACGCTTCCTCGTCCGTGTAAACCTTTTTCGGTTCTTCGATAACGGCGGCGATATTATCGGCGGCGGCGACTTGTGCGATCCGCGTTGCGGGACGTGAACGCAGGTAGTAGGTCGTCTTAAGGCCTTTTTGCCAAGCGTACATATACATTGACGAGAGTTTGCCGATATTCGGGCTTTCCATGAAGAGGTTAAGCGAGGCCGATTGGTCGATAAAGGCTCCGCGATCTGCGGCCATATCGATCAAGGATCGCATAGGGATTTCCCACGCCGTTCGGTAAATCGCTTTTAACTCGTCATTAAATGCGTCGATGTCCTGCACGGAGCCTTCGCTGAGTTTGATCTTGTTTCTGATCTCATCGGTCCAAAGCCCCGCCGTCTTAAGTTCTCTGACCAAGTATTTATTGATCTGGACAAAATCGCCCGAGAGCGTCTCGCGCTTAAAGAGATTAGATACCTGCGGTTCGATGCACTCGTAGCAACCGGCGATCGAGGCGATCGTCGCAGTCGGTGCGATGGCGATCATCAGGCTGTTACGTAGTCCGGTCGAAATGATCTTTTCACGAAGTGCATCCCAACGGCCGAGGTCGTCCGGCGTGACGCCCCAAAAATCGAACTGTAGGTCACCGTGTGCCGCGCGTGTGTCGGCAAATGCCGGATGCATTCCGCGTTCGACGGCGAGGTCTGCCGATGCGTCAAGGGCGGCAAAATAGATCTCTTCTTGGATCTTGGCCGAAATTTTACGAGCTTCGTCCGAGTCGAATGGCAGACGCATCTGAAAGAAAACGTCCTGCAATCCCATCACACCGAGTCCGATGTTGCGCCAACGATTGTTTGAGTCGGCCGTCGACTGGATCGCGTAATAATTAAGGTCGATGACCTTATCCAATTGACGAACCGCGAGGCGGACGTTGCTGCGGAGTTTGTCGAAGTCAAACTGGCCGTCTCTGACATACCGGGATGCATTGATCGAACCGAGATTGCACACAGCGGTTTCGCTATCAGATGTGACCTCGATGATCTCGGTGCAAAGGTTCGAGAGATGAACGACATTTTCCGGCAGTGCGGTCTGGTTTGATTTGCGGTTGCAGGCGTCCTTAAACGTCATCCAGCCATTGCCCGTCTGGGCCATCGTCCGCATCATCTTGGCGTACAGGTCACGGGCATTGATCTGCCGCATAAACAGGCCATCTTCTTCGGCTTTGACGTACGCGGCCTCAAAATCATCGCCGTATAGGTCGGGGAAATGCGGTACGACCTTCGGGTCAAACAGCGACCACTGGCCATCGGCCTGGACGCGTTTCATAAACAGGTCCGGGATCCAGTTGGCCAGATTTAGGTTGTGCGTGCGGCGGGCTTCGTCGCCCGTGTTGTCGCGCAGTTCGAGAAAATCGTCGATGTCCGCGTGCCAGGTCTCGAGATATACACAGCACGCACCTTTGCGCTTACCGCCCTGATTAACGGCCGAAACCGAAGAATCAAGAGTCTTCAGCCACGGCACGATACCGTTCGAATGGCCGTTGGTGCCGCGGATGAGCGAGCCCTGAGAACGAACGCGGTGATAGGCAATGCCGATGCCGCCTGAGAATTTAGATAGCATCGCCACGTCGGCGTACTTCTTATAGATGCTGTCGAGGCTGTCGAGCGGCGAATCAAGCAGAAAGCACGACGAAAGCTGCTCGTGACGCGTGCCTGAGTTAAACAGCGTCGGGGTCGACGGTACGTATTCTAGCGACGAAAACAGATGGTAAAGATCGATCGCCTCATACGGACTCTCCGCCAGGCCGCACGCGACCCGCATCCAGAAAAACTGCGGAGTTTCGATGACGTCACGCGTTTCCGGATTTTTGAGAAGATAGCGATCGTACAGTGTCCGCAGCCCAAAAAATTCAAAAAGGTCATTGCGGCTCTGGTCGATGGCATCGTTGAGCTTGCGGCTATTGTCGATGACAAACTTGGCGACGCGTTCGCCGATCAGGCCTTCTTTAACGCCGAAAGCGATCGACTGTGAAAACGAATGGATCTCCTGATTGCGGACTTCCTTTTCGACGTACTGGTTGAGCAGGCGTGCACCGAGTCGTGAATATTCCGGTTCCTCAAAGATAAGGCTCGCAGCCGTCTGGATCGAGAGTTTGTCGAGTTCCTTGGTCGTCGCACCGTCGTACAATCCGCTGATCGTCTTGGTCGCGATGCGGAGGCTGTCGACCGACGGCAGATTAACGCAGCAGCGGGTGATCGCTCGGACGATCTTATTAATGTCGACAGGCTCGAGCGAACCGTTTCGCTTGAGTACCTGCATCGAGGTCTGAGCCGCGTTGTCTGTCTGTCTCGAAGTTGCCGTACCGGCCGGTGCGAAATTGTTATCCATAATTCAAAGTTCAGTCGTCAAAGCTCCCTGACGCAAGCACGACAAACCGCTGCATTCGGGGTTTTGAGGCATAAAAAAGAGTGAAAGTCCTACTAGCCCACATCGCGTTCTACCGATTTGGCAGATGATCGAGGCCAACTTATACACCGCATTTTTAAGTATTTTCACGCGGGAATCTGCCCGAGCTATCAGCAGTTCTTGCCGCGTGGATATAGACTATATGGTAGTGACTAGGCTTTGTCAACACAAAATATAGTGGTTTTAAAAGATTACGATAAGTCGCGTTTTTACAACAATTAGCGCGCCTCGCCTCAAGTGGAGCGTTAGATAATCGGTGAGATTTTGATAACGCATTGTGGCGCAAGCATTTAAGCGGAAATCCACTTGTGGAAAACTAAAACCTCAATTACTTTCGACCACTAACTGGTCGTGGGCAAACCAGACATTGTCGGGCAGCATATGCTCGTCCCGAGCGTGAAGTACGTCGTGATTGAGATGTGTCAGATAGGCTCGCTTCGGTTTGAGTTCATCGATATAGCCGAGTGCCTCCTCCAAGCATAAATGAGTTTCGTGGGGCTTAAATCGGACGCAGTCCAGAACGAGAACATCCAGTCCGCGGAGGCCGTCCAGAGAGTCCGGCGGGATCGTCTTAAGGTCGGTCGCGTAAGCAAAATCATTGAACCGATACGCGATCACCGGCAGCCTGCCGTGTATCACCTCGAGCGGTGTGATCTCGATCTCGTCACCGATCATAAACGGTGCATTGTGTACGACCGTGTGCGGGATCAACTGCGGCAGTCCGCCGCCGAAGTGGGACGGCTTGAAAATGTATTGAAAGATCCGCCTCATATCGGTCCAGGCGATCTCATTGGCATAAACGCCCATCGCACCGTAGCGAAAGTTAAGCGGGCGAATATCATCAAGGCCAAACACGTGATCGACGTGACAATGTGTGATCAGCACGGCGTCCAGATGCCGGATCCCGGCGCGCAATGCCTGTTGGCGAAAATCGATCGACGTATCGACGAGGATCGACCGCCCCGCGTGTTCGATCAGGATCGATACTCGCAGTCGCTGGTCACGCGGGTCACTAGAAATACACGTAGCACAATCGCACCCGATCGAGGGAACGCCGGTCGATGTACCTGTACCGAGGAAGGTGAGTTTCATTTGTAATTTTCACCACAAAGGCACAGAGATACCAATACAATTATTGGGAGTGGAAACGATCACTAAAACCAAATTATCGTGAATGCCCCTGCGTCCTATTTGCCTACCGCGGTGAATCCTATTTCTTGCCAAGAATATCGGCGCCGGAGAATTTCTGCGCCGCCTGAGCTTTCAGCTTCTCTTCGGTCGCGCGAACGATCTGGACATATTGCATTCTGAGATCCGCCAAAAGACCCTCGAGCAGACGGTCTTCTTTGGGGTGTAGGTTTCCCTTAGTCTTGTCTCTGAGCATAGACAATACGTCGAGCCAATATTTGCCCGAATCGAGATCCAGGCTTCGTTGGCCGGTTACCGGATGCGGCATCGCCCCAAGCGCGGCGGCGGCGTTGGTTGCGAGCGTCGAGAGAAAATTAACAAAGCTCGCCGGGTCTTTCGCCCCCGGTATCTCGCCATCGTCATCCAATGCCGGTTCGTCATCGAGATACGCGTCCTCGTATTGGCCTAACGCAGGGTCAGCCGAAGTTTCCTGCTCAGCCGGCGGTGCCGGTGTTTCGACAACAGGCTTTGGCGGGTCGAGCGTGACGCCGTCTCTGAGTGAACCGTCGGAGTTAAACTTTCGCCGGTCAGCTACCTTAAAACTTACTTCTTCGTTGTTATCTTCCTTGCCGATCATATGTTTGAAATCCTTATTTAATATTAGCATTTTGCGTTTGAGTGTTGGAAGCGGTTCGGGGCAGTCGGGTCGCTTGACTCAAACGCCTCGCTTGACTCTAATTGTCCTATGTCCAAATCATTTGATGAACTCGTCGGTGTGATGGCTCGACTCCGTGCACCGGATGGTTGCCCTTGGGATCACGAGCAAACATATGCTTCGCTCGCTCAATATCTGCTCGAAGAAGCGTATGAGACATTTGACGCGATCCAGGAGGCCGACCAGACGGGCGACACCGCAAATCTGACAGAGGAACTAGGCGATCTGTTGCTCCAGGTGGTATTTCACGGCACGATCGGGGCCGAACGCGGTGATTTTACGATCGACGACGTTGCCGAGGGCGTTACGCAGAAACTGATCCTGCGCCATCCACACGTTTTCGGAGACGCCAATTTCGCAAGGGCCGAGGACGTTCTAGACAATTGGGATCAGCTCAAGGCTGACGAAAGGAAAGCATCCGGCAAGGTCGAGAAAGTGAGAGACTCGATCCTGGACGAGGTTCCGGTGCATTTTCCCGCATTGCTCGAGGGGCTCAAGCTTACAAAAAAGGCAGCCAAGGTCGGATTTGACTGGGAAAACGCGGGACAGATCTTCGACAAACTTAACGAAGAGACCGCCGAGCTAAAGGCCGCGATCGAGAGCGGCGACACCGCAAATGTCGAAGAAGAGGTCGGCGACCTGCTCTTCGTAATACAAAATCTTGCACGACACTTAGGCGTTGAGCCAGAGACGGCGCTAAAAAAGACCAATCGGAAATTCCGTTCCCGATTTAAGTATATCGAAGACGAACTTGGTAAAGAGGGGCGCTCGCTCGAGGACGCTAGCCTCGGCGAAATGGATGGACACTGGAACCGTTCGAAGACCGCCGTCTGATCTATTCGGCGAACATTTCTGTAAGACAATCGAGGATCGGCTTTCGAGCCGCAGATTCGAGGACGCCGACCTTTTTCACAAGACGGGCGTTGTCGACCGCCCGCAGTTGGTCGAGTACGACCGAGCGTTCGCTGTTTAGAAATGTGACCGGGATCCGCGTCGGGTACGGCGCGGTATTCGAGGACAGCGGGGCGACGATCACGTTTGCAATGTTGCTGTTCAGCTCATTCGGCGACACGACAACGCACGGCCGGGTATTTTTTGCGTCCCCGCAGATCTCGTCATCCAGATTGACCAAAAAAACGTCAAAGCGTTCTACCATTGCCACTCCTTTTTATCGAACTCGGTGGTCGATCTGCCGCCGATAAGTTCGTCATCCTCGTTCTCCGACATTGCCTTGAACCGAGCGTCCCAATTCGAACGCGGCTTCTGCGCATTTCGGATCAGGATGCCGTCGGGATGGAGTTCGAGGTCGACCTCACCAATGATCCGGCTTTCTTCAAGCAAAACTTTCGGAATGCGAATGCCCTGCGAATTACCGATCTGGATGATCTGGGTTTTCATAATTACATCGTAATTACACGACTGATATTGGTCAACCTCGGGAGATGCCCAAAGAAGGTTTTTGCCACCGTCGATCGCGGACGACGCGGAGCAGAATTTGCTAACTCACGTATTTTCTACCAAAGTCTATCCACGTTAGTCACGGCTAAATATTCTTGATCTCGCTCAGCCCGTTCATATACGGGCGAAGCACTTCGGGGATCAGGATCGAGCCATCTTCCTGCTGATAGTTTTCGACAACGGCGAGCCAGGTTCGTCCGACGGCGAGGCCACTGCCGTTGAGTGTATGGGCAAACTCGGGCTTTGCTCCGCCGCTGCGGCGAAAGCGCAGATTCATCCGGCGTGATTGAAAATCACCGCAGTTCGAGCAGCTTGAGATCTCGCGGTAGGTATTTTGGCCCGGCAGCCACACCTCAAGATCATAGGTCTTCTGCGCACCAAATCCCATATCGCCGGTCGAGAGTATGACCGTTCGGTAGGGCAATCCGAGCATCTGCAGTATGCGTTCGGCATCGGCGGTGAGTTTCTCGTGTTCGTCGGCCGAACTTTCGGGCAGGCAGATCTTCACGAGTTCGACCTTTTCGAACTGGTGCTGACGGATCAGTCCACGGGTGTCGCGGCCATAGCTACCTGCTTCGCTGCGAAAGCACATCGAGTATGCCGTGAAGTATTTCGGCAGGTCCGAAGCGTCGAGGATCTCGCCCGAATAGTAATTCGTTACCGGAACCTCGGCCGTAGGGATCAGCGAAAAACCTCGTTCGTCGTTGATGCTAAAAAGGTCCGCGTCAAATTTAGGTAGTTGTCCGGTACCGAATAGCGATGTCCGATTGACCAGATATGGCGGCAACGTCTCGGTATAGCCGTGTTCGGTCGTGTGGACGTCGAGCATAAAATTGATGAGTGCCCGCTCAAGCCTCGCTCCCGCGCCGTTCAGGATCGCAAATCGTGAGCCTGCGATCTTAGTAGCGCGTTCAAAATCGAGGATGCCGAGAGCCTCGCCGAGATCCACGTGATCCTTCGGTTCAAACTCAAAATTACGCGGTTCACCCCATTTGCGGGCCTCTATGTTAGCGGTTTCGTCCGCGCCGACCGGGACATCCGATGCCGGGATGTTGGGGAGGTTGATGAGGATATTCCTCATCGCGGCTTCGGCCGCATCGCGTTGCGATTCGAGCGCCGACTGCTTGTCCTTGAGGCCCGCGACCTCTGCCTTTTTCACCTCGGCAGCATCGCGGTCGCCGGACTGCATCAATGCACCGATCTCTTTACTCGCGGCGTTGCGCAATTGGTTTATGCCGTCTGATTCACCGATCACGCGGCGGCGCTCGATGTCGAGTGCGGCAAACTCGTTTAAGGTGTCAAGCGGGAAATTGCGGTTAGCAAGTGCGGCCTGGACGACGTCAAAATTTTCTCTAACAAAGTTAAGGTCCAGCATTTTTGATCTACTCTCGAATTGGCGGTAATTTTGACCGCATTTTTATTCGCCGGACACAACTCTGGATGTTTGTTTATCGGGCGTTTTTAACCTAAAATCTAAAGTTTGTCTTTATCTGAAAGACAACACGAATTTAGCAAAAGCGCTATGACAAACAAAGTTCGCAAAGCCGTTTTTCCCGCAGCCGGATTGGGTACAAGATTTCTGCCGGCGACCAAATCGTCGCCTAAGGAGATGCTGCCGCTCGTCGACAAACCGTTGATCCAATACTCGGTCGAGGAGGCTGTCGCCAGCGGTATCGAATCGATACTGATCATCACGGGCCGCGACAAGAGTGCGATCGAAAATCATTTTGATATTTCGTTCGAACTCGAAAAGCTGCTGCAGGACAAGGGCAAGAGCGAAATGTTTGAGCAGGTGCGGGCTATTTCGGACATCGCTAAGATAAGCTACACGCGGCAAAAGCAAGCCCTGGGCCTCGGGCACGCGATCTATCAGGCAAAGGATTTTGTCGGTCACGAACCGTTCGCCGCACTCTTAGCGGACGACATCGTCGATGCCGAACGACCCGCTCTGAGACAGATGATGGACGTCTTTGAAAAATATCAGGCGCCGGTTATTGCGACTATGCAGGTCAAGGGCGAGGCTATCTCTCGTTTTGGCGTGATCGATGCGGATGAGGTTGAGCCCGGCGTATATAAGATCAAGGATATGGTCGAAAAACCGGCCTTTGCCGACGCTCCGTCAGATCTTGCGATCATCGGCCGATATATCTTTACGCCGGATATTTTTGAAGCGATCGAGCAAACCGCTCCGGGTGCCGGCGGCGAGATACAAATCACCGATGCGATGCGTCTATTGCTCAGGTCAAGGCCGTTCTACGCCGTCAAACTCGACGGTACGCGTCACGATGCGGGCGACAAACTCGGATTTCTGATAGCGACAGTCGAGTATGCACTCAAGCGCGAGGATCTCGGCGGCGAGTTTCGCGAGTATCTTAAAGGTTTGAAACTGGACGATTAAGCCTCTACCCGGCGACGCGTACCGATCACTGCCTGGACACCGATCAGCAACACAATACATCCGACGAGCACATACATTCCCGAACGCAGATCGCCTGTACGATCAGACACAAAACCGATCAACCAAGTCGAGGATGCTGCACCCAGAGTTCCGCAAATAAAAAGCGGCGTTGCCCGCCGTGAAGCTTCCGGCCCGAACGTTTTTGAAAATCTGGCGACGTTGGTGGGAAAGATCCAGGAAGTTCCAAATCCGGCGATCGCCGCCCCGATGCCAAGCGTCAGAACAGATACGGCCGTAACGGTCGTCATCATTCCGGCCAGCACGACAAAAAGACCGAGTAATAGCATCTTGTTTTCATTCAGAAAACGAAACATCAGTGGAGCGACGCCGCGGCCGATGACAAAAAGCAAAAAATATACGAGCGTCGGTGATACCCATTGGCCGATCTGCGTGCTATCGACCCTTTCGGTGTAGGTCGTCAACCATCCGCCCATTCCACTCTCAAAGCCGACGTGGATAAAATTGAAAAGTGCGATCACCCACGCCAACGGCAAAGACCAGATCGGCGTGCCGCTATCCTCGGCGCCGCTATTATCGGTGCCGGTTTCAATGATGCGTGTCGGCTGAAAATAAAGCATTGACGCCGCAATCAGCATAGGAACGCAAAGGATCAACGTTGTTGGCAGTATGTCGTTTCCACCACTCGATAGATCGACAAACGGCTTGCAGATGATTGCTCCGACGCCCCAGAAAAAGTTTAAGAAGCTCAATGCCGATGCGGTGTTCAGCGGACTGAGTTCGAGCACCGTCATATTGATCGCCGGCAGTGTGAGTCCGATCCCGACACCGTTCAAACCGAATGCGAAGAGCGATACGCCAAAGGAATCGACGTTCATCAAGAGCAGTCCGGCCGCCATCAAAACCGCTCCGATTATCGACGCTAATAGAAACTGATTCTTTCGAGCGTAGCGACTGGTCAGAAAGGTGCCCGCGAGCGACCCCGCAAACTGAGCCGGAAAATAAAAGCTCAATTGCAGATCGCTGAGCGAATAATGGCGGGCGAGGATCGGCAAAACTTGCCCGATCAGCACGGTAACTGTTCCCGAAATTAGGAAAAGTCCGTGGAGAATGAGTTTGAGCCTGGCTGAATTGTCCGGCAGAGGCGGCGCCATAAACTGTTATTTTGTCAGCATAATCAGCAAATACAAGTAACCAAAGCAGTTTCGTGGGTAGAGTGCGGCTCGAGCGGACAACTCCAAAATGCCGATATTGTTAGCAAAAAACGTCGCCATTCGTTAATATTTAGGTACTAATCAAGGATGATCGGCACAACCGGAAAGCACGGTCAGATCAGAAAATAATGTCCCTTTCATCAATCGAACAAGCCGTCGACGACATTCGCGACGGCAAGATGATCATCATCGTCGACGACGAAGACCGCGAGAACGAAGGCGATCTGGTCTGTGCCGCCGAAAAAGTGACGCCTGAGATCATCAATTTTATGGCGACTCACGGCCGCGGCCTCATCTGTCTGCCGCTGACCGAGGAGCGTTGCGATGAGCTGCAATTGATACCTCAAACATCAGATAACACCTCGAGTATGGGCACGGCATTTACGATCTCGATCGAGGCCCGCGAGGGCGTAACGACGGGCATCTCGGCCGCTGATCGTGCGACGACGATCCTCAAGGCTGTCGATCCCGCGTCGAAAGCCACGGACCTCGCCCGGCCCGGACACGTATTTCCGCTGAGGGCAAAACGCGGCGGCGTCCTCGTGCGTGTCGGCCAGACGGAGGCAAGCGTCGATGTCGCCAAGATCGCGGGATTGACGCCGGCGGCGGTCATCTGCGAGATAATGAATGAAGACGGGACGATGGCACGAATGCCGGAACTCGAAGTATTTGCGGCCAGGCACGAGCTAAAGATCATTTCCGTCGCCGACCTCGTCCGCTACCGCGTCCGGAAAGAGCGGTTAGTCAAACGCGTTGTCGAATCGGATCTGCCAAGTGAAAGCGGAGCTTGGCGGGCAATAGTTTACCAAAATCAGATAAACGGTGAAATGCACGTGGCATTTGTCCTCGGGGATGTTTCCGATACAACGGCTGAGACTCTTGTTCGCGTCCAAACAGAGAATATTACGTTCGCGATGTTCGGTGCGAACATCGGCGAGGCATCGACCGCGATCCGATCTTCGCTGAGCAAGATATCGGCGGCGGGCCGTGGCGTTATTCTATATCTCCGGCAGCGTGAAAATAATCTCGATCTCGTCAATCAGCTGCGGACATATAAATTGATGCAGGAGCAAGGCCTCGATTTTACGACCGCAAAGCAACAGACCGGATATGGCAAAACACACGATTACGGCATCGGCGCGCAGATATTGAGCGACCTCGGGCTCAAGCGGATCAAACTATTGACCAATCATCCGCCGCGTTTTTCGGCGATCGAGGCATTTGACCTCGAAATAATTGAGACCGTCGGCCTCTAACGAGACGCTTCCGAAGATACGATCGAATGGCAGACGATAAGATCGAAAACCAACCAAGCGAAAATACTGGCGACGACGGCAATGTCGCGCCCGTTCGCCGCTCGTTGTTTGGCCGCCGACGGGTGCTTGCGATATTCGGCGCCGCAGCTCTCGCTTTGGTTGTCGTTGGGATCACGATCTTTGTACTTTATCGAGTTGGAGTTTTTGACGGTTATATCAAGGGACAACTTACGTCAAAACTCGATCAGATCGGCATCGATTTTGAGCCGGAATCATTTCGCGTCACCGCGTCACCGATGACGCTTGAGATGCGAAATGCGACATTCAAGGACAAGGTCAGCGGTGAAAAGCTATTCTTTGTCCGCGATCTGCGGCTCGGAATGACGGTGCTGGATCTTTTGGCATGGCGTTTGACTCGCGACATCAGTCTCGAGTCATCAGACGTAAGCGGTGCCGAGGTGTGGGTCAAATTTGACGAAAACGGCCGCTCAAATTTTTCGAATCTGAAGTTTATCGAGGATGAGCGCGGCTCGTCCGTAAACTTTCGATACGATTCGGTCAAGGTCAACATAACGGACAGCGTTATCCACTTTGGTGACGCCTCGCGGCGGATCGCCGGCGACGCCAAGGATCTGACCGTGTCATTCGCCCCGGATGCGGCCTCGGCCGGTGCTGATGCCGAGAGCAAACGCTACAATTTCGATATTTTTGCAAAGGACTCTAACTTTGCTTACGAAGATCGGAGGATCCAGAATATCGATCTGCGGGCGATCGGTATTGCCGATCGGCACGGAGCCGAGATCAACGACCTTCGTGTAAATACGCCGGTCGGACAAGCGAGCTTGACTGGGATTATCCGCGACTGGGCAGACCCTAATTATGAACTGCAGATCGAATCGACACTGGACATAACGCAGATCTCAAATTTTGTTTCGCCCGGATCAGCTCTTCGCGGTGTCGGTAATTTTAAGGGTAAGGTTACCGGCCACGGCGAGGCATATCGCGTCGAGGGCAACGCCGATTCGCAGGCGATACGTGCCGGCGGCGTATATCTCCGGGCAGCCAATGTAGCCGCAACGGTCGAGGGCACTAACGCAAACTATACCGCAAACGGCACAGCCGTCGCAGAAATGCTCACGTTTGAGGACTTTCAGGTCGATTTTCCAAAACTGACGGGGAATGTGCGGGGCACCGGCACTGATTTTCGTTGGGTTGGCGAACTGCAGGCGATCGCCGCCAAATCGCCGACATTATCGCTCGGCGGACTCTTTCTATCGGACGCAATGGCCGAGTACAAAGACCGTCAGTTTAGGGCAGAGGTCGGAAATGGCCGGGCGCAGAGATTTTCGATCGGCGACACCGAACTATTGGATCTGAGAGCGAGACAGCTCAAACTTAAGCTCATCGATGGTGGCGTCGATATCTCTTCGCCCAACGTCGCTGCCAAGTCCTACGTGACCGAGGATTATCGCCTTAATGGAGTAACCTCCAGCGGCGTTGAAGTCAAAAGCGTTACCGGACGCACCCAGGTCGAGGTCAACGGCGTCAGATCCGAGACGGCCGAAACCAAAGCAGCGAAACTCAAGAACGTCTCCGCCGACCGGCTTAGTATCGACGTTCGAAAGGGCAATGTCGGCCTCACGGCGACTGATCTGAAAGCCTCACGGATCGACGCAAGTGGCACGATCGTCGAAGGCATCGAAACGCCGCTCGCCACGCTTGAGGACACTGCCGCGGGCACCGTCATCTACTCCGACAAACTGAGAGTCGCTCGGCTCGAGACCGACTCCGCCGTGCTCGGCAGCCTCAATATCGCGGGTGTCCGTCTGACGATCCGTAACGGTACGCTCGAGGGCCGATCGGGCGATGTCGATGCCGGCAATATCAGCTTGAAGAAGACAAAAAGCCTGTCCGATGGCGGCGAGCTTAATGCTGTAAAGATCAACCGCCCCGTATTCATACTCGAGAGATCAGGACGATATCGAGCCACGGCCGATATGAGCATCGGCGGCGGTATGGTCGGTTCGGTTGCTCTCGGGTCGGCGACGGCAAAGGTCGATATCAACAACGACCGAGCACTGCTCGACCAACTAAATGCCCGAGTGATGAACGGTGATGTCGTCGGAAATGTGACTGTCGCTCTAAATTCGCGAACGCAATCTCGGGTAGACGCAGTCTTTAGCTCACTCGATCTATCAAAGCTCGCGGCACTGCAGAGCGGTCGTGTCATCCCGATCGAGGGCAGTACGAACGGCTCGGTCGCTCTGACATTTGACGGCACCGATATCAGTACCGCATCGGGTAAGGTTGACGCATCGATCACCGCCAACGCCGGCACTGCCGAACGCGGTATGGTGCCGGTCAATGGCGTCGTCGAACTTACGGCACTCAGAGGACTTTTCGATATTTCAAAGGCGCGTTTGTTTACGGACAAGAGCGAACTGACTGCGACCGGCCGATTTGACCTGAGAGCAGAAGAGTCCAACCTTGCTCTGCAGGTCAACTCAAGCGATGCCGCCGAGATCAAACGGCTTTTCGAAGTCACGGGTGCGGCGCCGGATGTCGAACAGGAATTGAATGATCTCGAGGTGGACGTCGCCGGACGTATGAGTTTTGAGGGTAGATTGACGGGCAATCTATACTCGCCTGACGTTGACGGCAAGGCATCGATCGAGCTTGTGTCGATGCGCGGACGGCAACTGGGCCGCCTGTCGGCCGATATTGCTGTCAGTGAAGATGTTTTCAGGTTGAACAATGGAAAGCTGGCTGAGTCGGGCGGCGGTACGGCGGATTTTTCGCTGATCGTTCCGTTTGGCACGGCCAACAGCGTCGAGATATTGGCTAAACTAAACGGCATCAATACCGGTAATCTGCTTGCCGCACTTCCCATCACGCTGCCGGAACGATTCCGGGATCTAAATGGCACAACCTCCGGAATGGTCGATATCAAGGGACTTCCGGATAAGGCCGAGGGCAGCATCGACCTGGCGTCTAAGAACGGCGTGGTTGCCGGCCAGAATTTTGACGACCTCAAGGCAAAGGCGGTCTTTCGCGGGACGCAGATCGATCTTGAGACCGGCGAGATACGCGTCGGAAACGGTTCGCTTACGGCAAAGGGAATGTATGACCGCCAGTCGAAGGATTTTGATCTCGATCTGGTCGGCCGCGAGATACCGCTACAACTGCTGCTCGCAGCATTACCCAAAAATGACAATATACCGTCCATCACAGGTGCTGTTGACCTAGCCGGCAAAGCATTGGGCAAGAGTGATACGCCGTCGAGTTACAAGATCGAACTGACCGGCGGCGCTCGCGGGGTCAATATTGGCGACAGTCCATTTGGCGATGTTTTGATCAACGCAAAGACGGAGAACGCAGTGCTGACCGCCTCCCTGATGGCAAATCTCGAAGGTCGCCAGCAGGTCATAGACGCGTCGGTGAGGTTTGATCGGGACGAGTTGCCATTCAGCGTATCGACAGTCTTCGATCAGAGTCCGCTGGCTCCATATCTGGCGTTTGTACCGCAATTGAAGGGCGTTCCGATCACCGGGACCGGGACTGGACGGATCGAGTTTGGCGGCAATCTGCGCGAGCAAAATGACAAGGGCGAGTTTGTCTATACCGGTTCTCGTCTGAGCGGAACTGCTGCATTTACGCAACTCGCAATGACGGTGCAAGAAAATCCGCTGGCCGCCGTAGAACCGATAATGATCCGGTTCAACACCCGCGAGGTCGTCTTCGAGAACGCAAAGTTTGCCGGCGGCGGTTCAAATATGACGATCAGCGGCCACAAGGCTCTGATCGACACGGGCGTAAACGATCTATCGGTGGATGGCCGGATCAATCTGACGTTGCTGAATCTCGCTACCACCGATATCTTTTTTGCCGGATTTGCGGATGTTGCCGTCAGGTACTCGGGCCCAAATCAAACTGCCCGACTGTCCGGAACAGCACAGACCGAGAATGCGGCGATCGCGACCTTTATCGGTTCGGACCGGCTGACATTTGACCGCGTAAAAACGCGGGTTATATTTACTTCAAATCAGGCTGAGATCGAATCCGCATCAGGTTATCTGGGCGGCGGCAAATTTTCCGGTACGGGCGGAGCGGTTCTTAGTGGATTGTCGGTCAAGGCATTTCGCGTCAACGTAAACGGCGACAGTGTCACCGTTCCGATCCCCAATGACTTTTTAACGACCGGCGACGCTAGGCTTGAGATCACCGGTATTCGGCGAACGGACAAGGAAAACCTTCAGATCACGATCGGTGGCCGTGTTTTCGCTAAGCGCAGCCTTTACTCACAGGATATCGATCTCGCCAATGTCGTCGGGGCACGCCGCGATACATCTCTGTCGACCGGGCCGTCGACCGTTTCGGCGCCGCGGTTTGACCTCATAATTGAGGGCCGCGACGCACTCATCGTCCGCAACAACATCGCCGATCTTACGGCTTCGGTCTCGCTTGCATTAACGGGCGATGCCAACAATCCACAGTTGTCGGGCCGGATCACCGCCAATAGCGGGACCCTGTTTTACCGCAAAGATCGGTACGACGTCCAACGGGGAGTTTTGGAGTTTCCGCCAAATACAGAGATCGATCCGATAATAAATCTACAGGCTGAGACCGAGATCGGCGGCTATCAGATATTTGTCAATCTGGCAGGACCGCTGAACGATACCGAGTTGCTGACGGCGACGCTGAGGTCGAGTCCGGCGCTCCCGCAGGCGGATGTGGTGTCGCTGATCACGACCGGTGCTCTGAGCAATACGGCCGGCGGCATTCCGACTCTAGCTCAGACCGGTATCAATACCGCGGCGGAGATACTAACGGATTCGATCATAAATAATCCAGCCCGCCGAGCGACCGACAAGCTATTTGGGCTCAACGTTTTTGAGATCGACCCGATCATCTCGGGGCAGCAACTAGATCCTTCGGCTCGCCTGACCGTCGGAAGGCAGATCAATAACAACTTGCGGGTCACGTACTCGACCAACTTATCGCAGGATCAAAATCAGGTTTTGGCGCTTGAGTACCGCGTCTCTAATAAGCTCTCGTTCGTCGCGCAGTATGAACAGCGTTCGCTCAGTAATGTTACTCGCACGCGCGACAACTTTAGTTTTGAAATACGGTTTAGAAAGAGATTTTAAAGTTCGATAAGCGAAATTTGACTGATATCGCCATAGTCATCAACAAAAGGAACAATAGCCGCGGGTGCGGCCGCACGCTAGGACTGTTTGTATTTTTGATGATCGTGTTCGCCTTGCTAACGCAAGCGACATCCGCTCAGTCAAAATATGAAAAGCGTCTTATCGAAAAGGTCGATGTCATCGTCGATGGCGGCGAACCGAATCTGCCCGCCGCTGAACCGTTTCGGGTGATAGTAAAAGACCGCATCGGTGCATTGTACTCGGCGACCCACATCCACGATACGATCGAGGCGCTGTATCGGACTGACAAGATCGCCGAGGTCAAGGTCACGGCATCGTTGAATGGGCTCAACGGCGTCGACCTGAGATTTGCGATCAGGCGCAAGCGGCAGGCTGACAAGGTGTCGATCATTTTGGGAGATTTTTCGGACAAGGCTATCACTGAGCAGGAATTGCTGTTCAAACTCGACTTGCTGGCTCCGGGTTCGACGATCACTGAGCAGACGCTTCGCAACAATGCCGACCAGATACTGGACTATCTTCGCGAACGCGGTTATTACCGATCCGAAGTAACCTACGTTCAGACGCCTCTGCAGAGTGATAATTCGGTCGCCGTCGTCTTTACGGTCGTGCCGGGCGAACAGGCAAAGGTCGGGGAACTGAAGATCGACATAGCCGGACTTGACCGTCTGATCCCACCAAAAACGGTCAAATTGGTAAAGGGAACGCCCTTTTCCCGCGAGGCACTCGCTCGTGATATTGACGGTCTGCGTGCGTTTTTGAGAAAACAAGACCTGACCGCACCGGAACTCGATGATCCGCGGGTCAGCTATGACAGTGACAGCAACACGATCGCGATCAGTATTCAAGGAAAGGTCGGACCGATCGTCAAGATCGTCGTCGAATCGGACGCCGGCAAGGTCAGCGACTCGACATTGGACCGCATCTTGCCGCTAAAGCGCGAGGGGACACTGGACTACGCCGCGATCGTCGAGGGCGAACGCAGGCTCGAAAACTACTTTCAGGAAAAGGGCTATTTTTTTGCGAACGTCCGGCCAATCTGTAGCGTCGAACCCCAACTCCCTGGAGACGGCGTTGACGCGATGCCCAACGATACTGAGTTGCTGTGCTCAAATCTCGGCACGTCGGATCTGAAAGACCGAACCGTGACGATCAGATATCAGGTCAAGGCCAGTCGTAAATTGCGGCTTCAGAGTTTGCGGATCAAGGGTACGGACCGCTTGCCAATCGAAGAGATCCGGACGGTGCTCGAGTCACAGGAAGCAAATCTGTTGGGTATCATCCCACTTTTTGGCTATGGCCGCGGCTTTACGAGCCTAAGCATCCTCGAGCGCGATGCCGCTACGATCCGTTCTCTCCTAAATGAACTCGGATACCGTGACGCACAGGTTCGCGTGGTTCAGGGTGTTTCGCCGAACGGCGAAGACCTCATTATCACCTTTCAGGTCGAGGACGGGCCGCCGTCGATAGTCGAGGACGTAACCGTTACGGGCAACAAGGCATTTGCCGACGATCTGCTGATGGCAAAAGTCTCCCAGTTGAAGGGTCGCGAGTACTCGCGTGCGAGGATCAGAAACGCGGTCAGAACGCTTGCCGAATTTTACTCGAAAGAGGGATATTTCGACGCCCGCGTGAGTTCATCTGTCATCGAAGGCGAACTTGTCGACGGGAGCGACAAGCGAACACTAAAGGTCGAATTCAAGGTCGAGGGAGAAGGCCGGCGGGTGGTCATCAACCGCGTGCTGATCACCGGCAATGACGCCACCAAGCCCAAGGCGATCCGCCGAGCCTCAAACCTCAAGCCGGGCGAATTTCTCAGGGCTCAGGACATATACGGCACCGAACAAAATCTCTACGGCACCGACGCATTTGACCGTGTCGAGGTCAAGACTCAGCCTGCCGGCGACACCACCGCCGGCGAACGGGCGGCCGACGTGATCATAAATGTCAACGAGCAGAAACCGCGATTGCTGACGTACGGCGGCGGTTTCTCGACCGACCTCGGGGCCAACGGCTTTTTTGATCTTCGCCACGTTAATCTATTTGGCAACCTGTGGCAGGGCGGCGCACGGATGCGTTGGAGTCAGCGGCAGCAATTGGTACAGTTCGATTTCATCGATCCACGCTTTATGAAAGACGGTGAGAACCGATTTTCACCGCTGACCTTTTCAGCCCAATACCAACGCGACTCGACCGTCACGCGATTCTTCCGGTCAGCCTTCGATAAGGGCACATTTGGCGTCGTCCAGCGTATCGATGCCACCGGTAACCCGATCGACACATTTGGCAATCCGACCGGTAGCCCAACCATCAACCGCCTGTCGGTCTCGGCAGAAACGAGTCGGACGCTGAGCCGTAAAAATCGAAGCATTATTTTCGGCAGATACCGGTTTGAGAATGTTCGTCTATCTAATATCGAAAGCCTTCTGATCAAAGACTTGCTGACGCCGGATGCACGTGTGCGAATATCGGGCTTTGGATTTACATATGTCCGCGATACACGCGAGAATTGCTCGGTCAGGTTCGGTCTGCTCGAGTTGATCGCGAAGGGCGAGCCCGGCGACAAGTGCCGATACAATGCCAGCGATCCGACCCGCGGAAGCTATATCACGGCTGAGTATAATGTCTCGATCCCGCAACTCGGCGCAAATATCGGTTTTCATAAATTTCAGGCGAGCTATAACTTTTATTACACATTTCCGAAATTCAAAAACATGACTATTGCCGGCCGTGCGATCCTCGGCCTAGCAACTGTATTCTCCGCCGCGAACCGCTTTAACAATGTGCAGTTCCCCGATCTTAACAATATTCTGCCGGTCAGCGAACGTTTTTTTGCGGGCGGATCAAATACCTTAAGAGGTTTTGATTTTGAAGAGGCCGGGCCCCGGATCGTGATCGAACCGCAGGGAACATTCTTAAATTCGGCCGGAAACAGCGTCTATCTGGCGCCTTTCACGGTTCCCTTTGGCGGCAATGCGATGGCGGTAATAAACCTCGAGGCGCGAGTGCCGATCTCTAAGTCGATCAGGGTCGTGCCTTTTTATGACGGCGGCAACGTATTTAGGCGTATCGGCGATATTTTTAATCCGCCGGATGTGCCGGCAAACGATGTCTTCCGGCAAAATCTGCGAGCCTTATGGACGCATACCGCCGGGATCGGGCTACGGCTAAAGACCCCGATCGGCGGCGAGTTTGGCGTCGATTACGGTCGGTTGCTCAATCCACCGCGATTTCTGATACCGCAAACCGTCGGTCCCAACGCAATATACCAACTGCGTCAGGACCAGATACACTTTCGCTTTTCGCAAGCTTTCTAAACTATTTTTAATTTATCGCAGTCGAAATGACGTGAGATTCGTCGAGTTCGACGATGAAGCTTTCGCCGGACGGACCATCTAACAGCGGGTTGCGGGTGTTTGGTTCAGTGTCAAGAGCATCTGACAGGGCGAACTGACTGTGTCGATCAAGGCCGAACTTACTATTCTTACGCGCCGCTTTTTGACGGTACATCGCCTTGTCTGCCGCGATGATCACTGCGTCAAATGCACCGCCATTTGTCGGATAACCGGCCGATCCAAGACTGATGCCGACCGTTGCAAACAGGCCCTCGCTGACCGGTAGCTTGAACGAATTGACGGCCGCCTCGATCCTGTGGCACAGGTCGTTGACATCGCAGTATTCGGCATCAGGTATAAGGGCGACAAACTCATCACCGCCGTATCTGGCTAAAAAATCGTAGTCGCGAAGCTGAGCCTGAATGACCGCACCCACCTCACGGAGCATCTCGTCACCGGTGATGTGTCCGAAATTGTCATTGACCGCCTTAAAGCCGTCGAGGTCCATAACCAAGACCTGAAAGGTATTCCCCGAACGGCTCGAACGGCCGACTTCTTTTTCAAATTGAAGCTGCAGGCTGCGCGCATTGGGCAAGCCGGTCATCGGGTCGGTCAGCGCGTTGGCCTTTGCCTCGGCGTGGTCCTGTGATTTTCCTATCGCCTCGGCTGCGATCCGCGACACGGTCTCGAGCACTCGTAGGTGTTCGTCATCATACTCCTCCAGATCGTTCGAATAGATCGACACGGCACCGACGAGCTCACCATCAGCGATCAGCGGCAGAGCGGCCATCGTCGAATACTGTTGGATCAATTCGAGATGTGAGATCGAAAAATCAAGGTCCGGATTTACGTTTTTGACCATTTGACGGCGTTTAAGTGCCATACCGGTCGCGCCTTTGCCCACCTTGATATGCTTGTCCGAAAGAAATTCTGCATTCTCGCCCGCGACGTGCGCCGCGGTTGCGGAGCGCTTTGTTGTGTCGAGCAGATATACAACGCACGTGTCGAACGGGACGAGTTGTCGAATACGATCCGAAAATAGGGTGAGCATTTCACCCAGATTGGCCGAGGAACTGAATTCGCGAGCCATCTCGTAAAGCGTGAAAACCTCCTTGTTGGCCAACTTGATCTGTTCGAGATAGCCTTTCGATTCGTGCGCAACCGCATCTTCCGATCGTTTCGATTCAGACTTGTACGCCAGTCCCAGAGCATCAAGTTCGGCCTCAAAGCCAGCGAGCCGTTTCAAAAAAACGCTTACAATATTCGGGTCAAACTTTATTCCGGCACCTTGCTGTAATATTTCCCGGGCCTCGTCAGCCGACTTCGCATCGCGGAATGATTGATCACTGCGGAGCGAGTCATATGTATCGGCAACGGCCAGTATGCGGGCAGTTTTTGGAATGCTCTCGCCGATCAGGCCATCCGGATAGCCCGACCCGTCCCAGCGTTCGTGGTGATGGCGTACGGTCGGCACGACGGGATAATTAAAGCCGACGTTTTCCAAAATAGACGCACCGACGAGCGAATGGACCTTGGTTTTTTCGAGTTCGGCGGCGGTCAATGGTCCGGGTTTACTCAAGATATGGTCCGGCACGGCTAACTTTCCAATATCGTGCAGCAGGGCACCCGATCGAAGTGCATCGATCGCGTTTTCGCCGAGTCCCAATGCTTTGCCAAGCCCGACGGCATATATCTGGGTCCGGCGGACATGTCCGCTACCTATCCGGTCTCGAGCGTCGATCGCGGTGGCCAGAGCCTCGACCGTTGCGAGTTGGATGCGGCTTGCTTCCAATATCTGCGAGGTCTTTTGGGCGAGGCTATTGAGATGCACGCGGTATGAAAGTACCGCCAGTATCGAACACGGCAGTGCCACAAAGCCAAATGCCAGCCCAAAATATGAAAACAATTCGACAAGCGTGACGGAAAGCACAAATACCGGAATTACCTCGATAGCCCGCCGCCGTATGTCGTTTTCGGCGGGGTGACGAAGAGAGCTGTCGAGGTCAGACATTGCAGTGATCGGCCCAAAAGCATATCGTGCGATCGCGATAACCAGGGTCATCAGTATCGCACCCACTATGATCGTGTCCTGATTCCCGACCGTGTACAGATGCTCTTCGCGATAAAGGTCGATACCGTAGACATAATAATATGACGTTCCGGCGGCGACCGCCGCAAGCGTTCCGGACGCCGCAGCAAGTTTGCCACGAAGCGTGAATTTACCGTCGCGCATGGCTCTGGCGATCGAAGCGGCGGCGCCGAGCAGGACGCCGCCGCTTACCCCAAGCCAAAATACGCCCCAGATCACAATGATGTCACCCAATGCGATCTCGATGGACGTTTTTGGCAGCCGCAACTCATACTTTGAAGCGATCAATGTTACAAAGATGGCGGACAGCAAAACGACGATCTTCTGACCCGAAAACTGTGAAATGTAACACACTGACGCACCGACGGCAGCAATTGCGAGTGACATAGTCACGAGCCACATTACTCTCGAGATTGGGTTTAGCTTTTTTAGATCAGAAAATCTCATGACGTTTCGCTGCGGGCCGCTTGAAAGGGGGGAGGTTCAAGCAGATCAACATATCTTCCGCAAATGAGGTAAGCGGTCGACACACCTCGGCTAACTTATATTCAAGTACCGTGCCAATCGCGGAACTCAAGCGTAAACACCGGTATTATTGGGTTTTGTGAAAACTGTTAGGGTGTGGGCAGGTCAAACGGTCGTTCTATCTGACCGCAATTTGAGCGGGAAATCGGTCATCTTGACCGAGGCGGAAATCGTGCGGATCGATGGCCGCAGGATCAATAATGATCGTCGTCGTACCCGTATTCCGAAAAATCATCGGACCGCTTAGAGTCGCCGTCCTCATCGGTCTGGAGGTCAAGTTCGATGGGATCCAGGCCGACCACGATCAGTTTGGCGCCGCATTCGTCACACGAAACAACGTCACCCTGTTCGCATTCTGCGTCAACGTAAACGTCTTCGCTACATTCTGGACAGTTCGAGGTAGGCATCTTGAGTATCTCCGAAAAATAAATAGTCTTTGTGGAATAGTGGTCGAATATCAAACTAAGTTGATATCCTTTAATAAATCTATCCTGTCAGGTGTAAACTTGGCAAGAATCGAAAGGGAAAAATAAGTAGATCTTTATTTCCTGCCTTTGGGGTCAGCCACAATTATGAATTTTCCATTCGAACTGCGAACCGATACCGAACTCGACTGCGTCGGATTTGGAACAAATGCCGTTGATTTTCTAATAAGGGTTCCCGAATATCCGGCATACGATTCTAAGGTCGAACTGACCGAATACGTCCGTGCCGCCGGCGGCGAAGTCGCGACGACGATGGCCGGACTGTCCCGTCTCGGACTCTCGACCGTTTACGTGGGCCGCTTCGGCGCAGATGATGCCGGTACCCTCGGTTGGTCGTCGTTGACCGACGATGGCGTGGATATGCGATTTGCCGAACGTATCGCCGAAGCGAAAACTCAGATCGCCTTCATCATCATCGATGAGCGAACCGGCGAACGCACCGTCATTTGGCAGCGTGACGCCCGCCTCGCATATTCCGCCGCCGATGCACCGATGGAAACCGCCGCAATGGCCAGAGTGCTGCACTTTACTCCGCACGATACGGCGGCGTGCCTTCGTATGGCAAAGGCCGCACGTGCCGAGGGTACGGTAGTTTCGATAGACATCGATAATATTTTTGACGGTGTCGAGGACGTTTTGTCCAATGTCGATATCCTTATTTCTTCGGCGGAGTTTCCGGCGCGGTTTCTCGGCATTAGCGATCCGCGGGCTGCGATCATCGAGATGCAGTCACGATTTGGTTGCCGGGTTGCGGGCGTTACACTTGGCGCAAGCGGTTCGCTGATACGGTGCGGTGACCGCTTTGTTGAAACCGAAGGCTTTTGCGTACCAGGCGGGTGTCAGGACACGACCGGTGCCGGCGACGCATTTCGAGTCGGTTTGCTCTATGGACTGCTCTCGGGAGCCGACGTCGAAGGATCTGCCCTTATGGCAAATGCCGTCGCGGCCCTTAAATGTCGGTCGCTCGGAGCCCGGACGGCACTGCCTACGGCCACTGAACTTGCCGAATTCCTACAAAAAAATGTATAGACATTAAACAATGTTTATACTAAACTCGTAGTACGGGAATCCTCTATCCCGTACTGTCTCTTTGCTAGAACATTCTACCCTCCTTTCCACAATCGTCTCGCTATTGCCTGATTCGTATGGACTCTAAAATAGGTCTAATTATCCAAATAGCCGGCGTTTCGCTAATCACGCTACTGACGCTTTTCCTGCGCCGGTCGCTCAAGGTGGTCGCGCTCAAGCATTGGACCCACGCCTGGCTTTTCCTGTCATTTGCATTGTTTTGTCTGCGCCTCGCGTTTAGTTACGATGAGTATTCAACTCAATTATTTAGCTTCTATTTCCTGACTGAGTACATATTCGGGTTTCTGCTTGTAGCGGGTTGCCGCAGCCTTGGCGACAACGGCGAAATGCCGATCCGTCAGGAGATCCTGTTGCTGCCGTTCATCATCATCGCCTTTAGCCTGCCATTTGTCGCGACAGATTTTAATCTTGTCTATAATCTGCATTCCCTGATAATCGCGGCGTTCTTTACCGTTGCGATCGTCGAACTGTGGCGTGCCAAGATACGTACCTTTGGATGGCGAGTGATGATGCTTGCACTGGCGTTGCTGATCGTCGATTTTGTCCAATATTTTGCGGTCTTTATGGTCAGGCAGTTTTACGATTTTCCGGCAGAGTATCTGATGTTCAATTCGATCATCGATCTCGTCCTACAGATCCTGCTTGGTTTCGGAATGGTGATAATTCTGCTTGAACTCGTGCTTTCCGACGCCAAGATCGCCAACGAAAAACTGCGAAAAGCCCACGAAAAACTAGAGGAATTAGCTCACATCGACCCATTGACCACCGCGCTCAATCGTCACGCCTTTCACGGCTACTTAAAGCGTCACGGGACAAATGGAGCCAGTGCATCAGGTAGCGTCGGCTTTTTTGACATCGACGATCTTAAGGTCATAAACGATATGTACGGCCACGCCGTCGGCGACATCGCGATCAGGGCCGTGGTGCGGGCGATCCGCGAGATCATACGCGCCGACGACCTGATATTTCGCTGGGGCGGCGATGAGTTTTTCATAATTATGGTCGGCCTCGATGCTGAGTCTGCCTACAAGAGGGTTTCGCGGATGGAGGCGATGCTGACAAATTTACGTATTGACGGCGTCAATCATCCGCTGACGATAGCCGTATCACACGCGTTCGAAAACTTTGACGATGTATCGCGGCTCGAGGCGACGATCGAGGCGGCGGATGCCAAGATGTACCGGCAAAAACAATCACGCAAGACCGGTGCAGCACCGCAATTTATGCCGTCGTTGCAGGCGGAGTCGTCGCGGCGTTTATAGTGCCGAAAAATCAAATGTAAAGGCCGGCACGTGCTGTATCAAGCCGCCGGCCTTTCTGTGTAATTTGTGCGGTTAGTCGTTTTTAGAGTTTGTCGCGAAAAAAACCAGTGACCAGTGCCCAGGCGTCCCGGGCCGACGTTTCGTCATAGACATCGGGCCGAGTGTCGTTAAAAAACGCGTGGTCAGCATCGTATTTGACGGACGTCAACGGCAGTTCGAAACGCTCGACGGCATCCTCGAGTGCTGCGACCTTTTCGGTATTGATCCACGCGTCGCGGGTGCCGGAGACGAATATGGTCGGCGTCGTCAGTCTCTGCAAAACGTCGTCTTCCGGAACATCGCCGTAAAACGGAGCAGCGGCACTGATGCCCTCGACCTCGCAGGCGGCCCGTAGGGCGAACGTCCCGCCCATGCAATAGCCGGAGATCCCAAAATGCGATATGCCGTAGCGGATGCTTGCCGCACCGATCGTATTTTGAATGGTGTCGAGTCCATCCTCGATCGCGAGAGCGTGCATCATTTTCGAAGCGTCCTCGGGATTTGTCGCTACCGAGCCTCGATACAGGTCAGGTGCTATGGCTATAAAGCCCTCGGCCGCGTACCGCCCGGCAATGTCCTTAATATGTTGGTTTAGTCCCCACCACTCGTGAATGAGTAATACCGCCTGTCCCGTTTCGCCGTCGGGCATCGCCACAAATGCCGTAGTCGGCCCGCCCGCTGTTTCAAATGTTAAAGTCTCAGTTAGCATAATTCGAGATCTCCTTACTTGGTCGTACTGAAAACACGATTTTAGTAGATTCGTGACTCCGAGACCAGACGGCGGCGTTTGGCCGGCAGAATCGACCGATCACTTGGTCG